>Ga0256837_1002616_pt1 | contig 10995 bp, 7 predicted proteins | sample 4562384metaG_FD_185976 | JGI IMG/M metagenome (GOLD analysis project Ga0256837, IMG submission 185976) | Hydrothermal vent microbial communities from Guaymas Basin, Mexico - 4561-384 | ecosystem: Environmental > Aquatic > Marine > Hydrothermal vents | place: Mexico: Guaymas Basin | collected... | reverse complement strand
GTATGATGAATATCTTGATCTCTATATACAGGCGGTTGATGATGAGCGCGGAGAAGCTTTATATAAAAAATATCTTAAAAAAATAGAGCAGTTTTTACAAGAATAAGGAAGCAGTTTTGAATCTTAGCTTTATATGGCATATGCACCAACCTGATTATCGTAACCAAGAGGGAATTATGCAAATGCCTTGGGTATTTATGCATGCGTTAAAAGACTATTATGATATGCCTTGGATACTCAGCCAGTATAAAATAAATGCAACATTTAATATTACCGCACCTTTAATAGAACAGTTAGAACTTTATAGTCAAAATCCAGAGCAAAATGACAAATTTTTTGCATTATGGTTGCGTGAGCCAAAAAATTTGCACGAGAGTGAAAGAAAATGGATCATCAAAATTGCAAAAAGTTCGTATTATGAGACAATGGTAGAACCTTTAACATCTTATGCACAGCTTTATAAACAAGAACATTACAATGATGCCGAACTTCTTGATTTAGAGGTACTTTTTATTCTTGCCTGGTGTGGTAATTATCTTAAACGCAATAATACTGTTGTCCAAAAGCTTTTGCAAAAAGAAACAAATTATACATCAAACGATAAAAAAGCACTCCTTACAAGCTTGCAGGAGTTTGTCAGTGGCATATGGGATTTTTATAAAATACTTTTACAAACGCAGCAGATAAGCATCACTACAACGCCTTTTTATCACCCGATACTGCCTCTTTTACTTGATATGCAAAATGCTAAAAAAGCTAATGGTAATGCAAATATACCGCCAAATGCATTTCCCTTAAAAGCAGATGCAAAAACACATATTCAAAAAGCAAAACAACTCTATAAAAAAACTTTTGCAGAGGATGTATGTGGATTTTGGCCGGCAGAGGGAGCGGTCGATGAAAAAAGTGTTGCGCTTCTCTCCTCCTTTGGCATAGAGTGGATAGCAACAGATGAAACGATTCTTTACAAATCGCTTGGCAATACAGACAAAAAAAATATCTATGCACCTTACAGGTTTAAGGATATGATTATAGGTTTCCGGGACCATAGACTCAGTGACCTAATAGGTTTTGAATACAGATACAAAGAGCAAAACGCAGCGGCAGACTCTTTTTTAAATGAGTTAAAAAATATAGATGAAAACAATGCAGATGCAACGCTTTTTGTGATACTTGACGGTGAAAATGCGTGGGAGTACTATGTAAATAACGGTTTTGACTTTTTAAATGCTCTTTACAGTAAAATAGAAAAAGCTTCATGGTGTCAAAGTGTTACGATGAATATGCTCAAAACTGTACCGGCAAAAGAGCTAACACACTTGGCAGCAGGGAGTTGGATAAACGGTACTTTTGATACTTGGGTAGGTGACACGGAAAAGACGAGAGCATGGGAGCTGCTCTACATGAGCAAACGGGACTATGAACGTCATGCTTCATCTTTGCAGGAGCGTATCAAAGAGAAGATTGATATAATCTTTTTAAGAGCAGAGTCTTCTGACTGGTTTTGGTGGTATGGAAATGATCATCACAGTAGTTTTGACAATGAATTTGATCTACTTTTTAGAAATAATCTTATAGAGATTTATAAATTGATGGAACTGAGACCTCCACATGATCTTTTTATACCACTTGTAAAAAATAGAAGTACACATGATTTTTTAACACAGCCCCAGGCAGATATTACGCCTACGATTGATGGTAAAAAAGACTCGTTCTTTGAGTGGATGGGTTGTGGTGTTATTGATGAATCACAACTTTTTTCTACGATGGACAGAACACAAGGGCTTGTAAAAAAGATATATTATGGACAAGACAGCCAAAAAATTTATTTTGCTTTTGAGGGAATAACCCGAGAATTATGTAAAAACGGTATGATACATATTATGATTGATCCCTTGAAAATTGAAGCAGACGTTGCCTTTAACGGTGGGCAAAAAGTTTTTGATTCATTAGAAATTGAGAGTGCCTGCAATGAGTGGCTCGAACTTAGTATTGACAAAAGCAGTATGGCTGTAAAAAAAATTAGTCTGCGTTTTGAGATACATACAAAAGAAAGTGCTTTACAAACACTGCCGAGTTTTGGTGATCTTGTTATAAATTTGGATGATGATTACAGCCAAAACTGGTTTGTATAAAGGAAAGAATGAGATGAAAAAAGTGTCGTTACTGTTTGGTATTCATATGCATCAGCCTGTAGATAATTTTGATAGTGCTGTAGAGAAGGCCGTAACAGATGCTTATCTGCCCTTTTTTCAAACAATGGCTCGCTATAGTGCGTTTAAATTCTCTCTACACTGCAGCGGTTGGCTACTTGAAAAGATACGCGTAGAGTACACAGAACTTTTTACTTTGATGCAAGAGCTTACACAAAAAGGAAGTATTGAGTGGTTGAGCGGTGGTTATTATGAACCGGTTTTAAGCTCTATCTCATCACGGGACCGTCGGGCACAAATAGAAAAACTTTCTACGTATATATTTACCTATTTTAAACAAGAGCCCAAAGGTTTATGGTTGACAGAACGTGTCTGGGAAGCCTCTTTACTCCATGATATAAAAGCCTGTGGTTTAGAATATGTTATGGTGGATGATTATCATTTTTTGAGTAATGGTTTTTGTTCTGATAGTTTTGATGGTTACCATACGACAGAAGATGCAACAGAAAATTTGGCACTTTTTCCAATAGCTAAAGATTTACGCTATGCTCTGCCATTTTCTGAAGTAGAAGTAGCAGTAGAGAAGATTCTTGTGCATAACAGAGGTGAAAATCCTGCGGCAGTTATCTTTGATGATGCCGAAAAATTTGGACTTTGGCCACAAACAAATGAGTGGGTATATGGGCAGAAATGGCTGCAAAAATTTGTAGAAGCAGTGTTAAAACATCCTATGATTCTCACGCAGCATTATAGTTCATATAAAAAACAAAATCGTTCTTTGGGTTTGGTTTATCTTGATAACTGTTCCTATGAAGAGATGGGCGAGTGGAGTTTAAAACTACCAAAAGCACGAGCTTTACAGCAGTTAAAAAAACAGACTGAAACCTATACACTAAAAGGTGGTATCTGGAAAAACTTTTTTATAAAATATCATGAGAGTAATTATTTACATAAAAGAATGTTAAAACTTAGTGAAGAGCAAGAAAATTTTGATGCAGACATGCTTGAATCTCTTTATAAATTACAGACAAATGATGTTTTTTGGCATGGTGTTTTTGGTGGTTTGTATTTACCAAGTCTGCGTGACAATGCCTACCATTATCTTTTAGCAATCGAGGCAAAACAAAAAGTTAAAAAGACAAGTTATAGAGTTGTTGATATTAATAAAGATGGTTATGATGAATTTCAAGTAAAAACTGCAGCTTTAAGTTGTGTTATTAGTGCAAAAAATGGAGCACAACTTATTGAATTTGGTTCACTTACTGCACTCTTTAACTGGCAAAACACTTTGATGCGAAGAGAGGAAATATATCATCATAAAGAGCCTACAAAAGAACAAAACCAGAATGTTATTACAACAATTCATAATCAAAATGTAATTTTGGATGATACTTTTCAAAAGTACCTTGTCTTTGATTGGCATGCTAAAAACTCTTTTATAGAACACTTTGCACAAGAGGCTTTTACTCTGCAAAACTTCCAACAACTCACTTTTAGAGAACTTGGAGATTTTGCAAATCAGCCTTTTGTTTTAGAAGATAAAAAGTTTCAACGCAAAGGGGGACTCTATTGTGATGGGAAAAGTTATAAAGCTTCTTTGCAAAAAAAATATAAATTTGCTTCAAATAAAATAAGCCTCAAAAGTAAATTTATAACAGAATACACATTGCCGCTCTATTTTGCACAGGAGTTTAATCTCCATTTTGCCCATCCAAAATATGTTACTTTTAATGGTAAAACAGTTGGTGAGGGTTGGAGTGCCTATGATATTGATACGCTTACTATTTTTGATGATTTTACAGAGAAGAAGTTAGTGATAAAAACAAGTCAGATTTGTGATGTTTTTGCTTATATTATGCATACTGTTTCAAAGTCGGAGAACGGTTTTGAACGTATAGCACAGCAAATAAGTTTTATTTTCACAAGAAGCTTTGAGCAAAGCTTGAACTTTAAAATATCTTTGGAGGTACAAGATGTCTGAGATACGTTTTGACAGATTGCATAACAAATATGTCATCATTGCACCTGAACGCCAACACCGTCCCAATCTTCCTAAAAGAGAGCGTGTGCAAACACCAAAGAAATGTCCTTTTTGTGAAGGTAATGAAGTTTTGACTCCTCCTGAAATATTCGCCTTGCGTGAGAATGCTGCAAACACAAAAGGATGGCATACCCGTGTTGTTCCAAATCTCTATAAGGCGGTACAGATTGAGACACAGACAAGCTCAGTACGGGAAGGTTTTTTTGAATCTGTAAGCGGTTTTGGTGCACATGAAGTAATTATCGACTCACCTTGTCATAGTTGTACAATGACAGAGTTAGGTAGTGAAGGTATTGAAAAATGGCTTAGGACAATGATTGTCCGCATCAACGACTTACAAAAGGACAAACGCCTTGTATCACTACAACTTTTTAAAAATAGTGGAAAAGCAGCAGGTGCAACACAAGAACATCCCCATTCTCAAGTGATCGCTTTGCCTATTGTCCCTATGAAACAGTTGGAATTTTTACAGAGAAACGCAGAGTATTATCATCTTCACGGCAGAGGCATTGTTGAAGATGTGGTATATAATGAAAAAATGGCACGAACAAGAGTGGTAGCAGAAAATGATATATTTGTTGCCTATGCCCCATATGCAAGTTTCTTTGCTTTTGAAATAATCATAGCCCCTACAAAAGTGCTCTCAAGTCTCTCTCAATGTTCACGGGAAGAATTAAAGACTCTCTCTTTGCTTTTAGAGGATGTTTTTGCAAAATTGGAAGTGCAACTTGATATTTTTGATTTTAATATAGCTTTTTATATGGCACCTTTAAATGAAAATTTTGAAAATGAAGCCTATATGCGAGATATTGAACAAAACTTTACTTTTTATATTAGAATCATGCCGCGTATCTACACCTTGGGTGGTTTTGAACTCCCTACAGAAATGGCGATGAACAGTGTCGCTCCTGAGATGGCTGCAAAACTTTTACGTGAGGCAAAATTATGAAAATTCTCTTTGGAGCAAGTGAGATTTTTCCGTATGCAAAAACAGGGGGACTGGCTGATGTCGCTTACTCCTTACCTATTGCATTGAAAAAAGATTTGTCCATCACAAGAGTGATGCCTCTTTATGCTTTTATGAATACAAAGGTATTTACGCATGTTGATAATTTTACAATTAGTCTAAACGCAGTACATTATCCCATCGAGCTTTTACAACACAACAAAAAAGGAGTTGTTACTTACTTTGTAAAAGCCCAACATTTAAGTCAAACGCAGCACCCTTACGGTGATGAAAAGGGTGACTATGCTGACAATGCACTGCGTTTTGGGATCTTTAGCATGGCCATTGTGGAGCTTGCTTTACGTCTTGGTGTCGATATGATTCATCTCAATGATTGGCATACGGCTTTAGTACCTCTGTTTGTAAAAAAATATGATCTGCGTATAAAAACACTCTTTACCATTCATAATTTAGCCTATCAGGGAATCTTTGAGAAAGATGTTTTAGAACTTTTGGGTATTGAAGATCGTTATTTCAATATAGATGCTTTAGAATTTTATGGCAAGGTAAATTTTTTAAAAGCGGGAATCGCCTTTAGTGACACCATAACAACAGTTAGTAGAGTTTATGCTAAAGAAATTCTGACAGAACAGTTTGGTTGTGGACTTGCCGGTTTTTTAGAGCTGCATCAAAAGAAACTTTTTGGTATATTAAATGGTATAGATTATGAGATGTTTCCACCGTTAAACGATAAAAAAGTTAAACAAAAAGAAAAAAAGAGCATCATAAAAGAGTTTGAATTTTCTAGCTCTGATTTACCGTTCTTTGTAATGGTAAGTCGTTTGGTTGAACAAAAAGGGATAGCTTTATTGCAAGAGAGTATGGAGGCTTTACTGGATAAAAGGTTAAACCTTTTAATCGTTGGTGAGGGGGAAAAAGGATTTTGTAAAATTTTAAAAGGTCTTGCTAAAAAACATAATAATTTTGTTTTTGTGGAAGGCTATAATGAACTTTTATCTAAAAGAGTTTATTTGGCGGCTGATTTTTTACTAATGCCTTCTGTTTTTGAGCCTTGTGGGCTTAATCAGTTTATAGCAATGAACAATGGAGTGGTTGCTATTGTGCATCGTGTTGGTGGTTTGGCAGAGAGTGTCCATGAGAAAGAGACAACTTGTGGCAGGGGTATAAGTTATCATGAGCAAAATCAAAAAGAGTTTCTTTTTGCACTTGAGAGAGCATTGCAACTTTATGAAGAGAAAGAAAAATTAGAAGCAGTAATAGATTTTAATCTTGCATGTGATTTTTCTTTTAATAAAAGCGCTCAAAAATATTTAACTCTCTACAAGGCACTATTATGAGATTAGGCATAGATATTGGCGGTACTTATCTTCGTTATGAGTTGCGACAAGAGCAACAAACTATAGAAAAAGCCTCTTTGAAAAGCTCTGAAGTTGATTTAATTGATTTTATAGAAGAGACTTTATTGCGTGAGCCCTCTCTAAAATCTATCTACATCGCATTTGCCGGACAGGTGCAAAATGGCAAAATCATTGCAGCACCGCATATTATACTGAAGAATAAGAGTATTAAAACCTACATAGAGAGTAGATATGATGTAATGCTTTATATTGAAAATGATCTCTCTTGTGCAGTTCTTGCCGAATCACAATATTATAAAAGTGAAAATATCGTCGCTTTATATGTAGGTACCGGTCTTGGTATGGGTGTTATCAGTGATGGCAGGCTATTACGAGGGAGTTCAAATATTGCTGCAGAAATCGGACATATTCCCTATAAAGAGACTCCTTTTATCTGTAGTTGTACAAAATCTAACTGTTTAGAACTGATAGCTTCGGGGAGTGGTCTTTTACGGTATAAAGAGCAGATGCACTTAGAAAAAAACTTAACACTACAGATGTTGCGTGAGAGCAAAGACCTAGAGTCACAAAGACTTTATAATGAGTTTGTAGAAGGACTTTTACATGCCATAGGTATTGCTATTACACTCTGTAACCCTGAAGTTTTAGTGCTTGGAGGTGGTATTATTGCAGATGATTTGGAAATATATGAAGTGATACTAAGAAGAATAAAAAGTTATGCAATGCCGCTCTCTTTGCAAACTGTAAAGATAGTCCGTTCACAACTTGAAGATGCTGCGCTAAGAGGAGCATTTCTATTAAAGGATACCTATGTCAAATAAATTAAAAATACTTTTTACAGCTTCAGAAGTTGTTCCTTTTGAAAAAACGGGCGGGCTTGCAGATGTTGCAGGTGCACTTCCAAAAGCTTTGGAAAAACTGGGACATAAGGTCATTGTTGTGATGCCTCGTTATTATAATATCGATAAAAACCAACTAGAGCAACTACCGGCTCCTTTGGGTGTTCCTATGGGAAGCATGGGAGAGTTTTGGGCAGGGGTGTACAAAACAAAACTGTCAAATAGTAAGGTCTCTATCTATTTTATAGATTATGAAGCTTACTTTGGACGCAGTGGTTTATATGGAGATCGAAATGGTGGTTATCCTGATAATGACAAACGTTTTATTTTTCTCTCTAAAGCAGCTTTGCAGCTTTGTAAGATGCTTCATTTTACACCTGATATTATCCACTCACATGACTGGCACACGGCCGCTCAGCCTCTTTTGGCAAAAACACGCTTTGTGCATGATTTTGCACATGCGGCAACTGTTTTAACAATTCACAATTTGCAGCATCAAGGTTATTGCGATAAAAGCATTATAGATGTTATGGAAGTAGGTTGGGAACATTTTAATCCGCATGAATTGGAGAGTTTTGATGGTGTCAACCTACTCAAAGGTGGTATTACTGTAGCAGATGCGGTGACTACTGTTTCAAAAAAATATGCGCAGGAGATTCAGACAGCCGAGTTTGGTTTTGGACTTGACGGGCATATTCGCGCACATAATGAAAAGCTCTTTGGCATTTTAAATGGTGTGGATTATGATGAATGGAATCCTTCCAAAGATAAGTTCATAACTATGCAGTATGATAGAAATAATATGAATGGAAAAGTACTCTGTAAAAGAGATTTGCAGAAATATTTTGGATTACCTTTACGCGGAGATATTCCACTCATCGGTTTTGTTGGGCGTTTTGTAGAACAGAAGGGAATATCACTTATTGCCGGTGTAATTGACAGCCTGCTTTTGCATGATATTCAGATAGTAATGCTTGGAACAGGAGAGGCTTGGGCTGAGCACTTTTTCTCTGAAGTTGCTGCTAGAAGAGAGAATTTCGCGTTACATGTCGGCTACTCAAATGCTTTGGCACATAAGATCGAAGCAGGAAGTGATATGTTTTTAATGCCTTCCCTTTTTGAACCGTGTGGACTCAATCAAATCTATAGCTTGCGTTATGGAACGCTCCCAATTGTACGTGCAGCAGGCGGGCTTGATGATACTATCATTAATTTCGATGAAGAGTACGAAAGAGGCAATGGCTTTAAATTTTATAATGCAAACAATGAAGCACTCTACAACACAGTTTTGTGGGCAGTAGATGTTTATAAACATAAAAAAGAGGCATTTAAAAGAATGCAACAGTTTGCAATGCAGGAACATTTTAGCTGGGAGGATTCGGCTAAAGAGTATGAGAAAGTGTATTTATTTGCACTTGAGAATAGAAGAGGAAAGTAAAATGAAACATGAAGTTTTTTATGATGTGTCACGTTTGAGTGAGTTTGATATCTATCTTTTTAAAGAAGGTACGCATAGCAAGCTTTATCAGCATCTTGGAGCCCACGCTATGCAAAGAGATGGAGTGGAGGGAGTCCATTTTGCGCTATGGGCACCCAATGCAAAAAGTGTAGCAGTTGAGGGAGACTTTAACAGTTACAATCCTGCTTCACACCCTCTACAACTTCGTAGTGATGATTCAGGTATATGGGAGGGATTTATCAGTAATGTGGCGCTTGGAACTACTTACAAATACTATGTGGATTCTGATAATTTTCATGTAAATAAAGATAAATCTGATCCTTTTGCTTTTTATGCAGAGGTTGCACCGAGTTCTGCTTCAAAGATTTGGAATTTGGATAATTTTGCATGGAGTGATGCAAAATGGATGAAAAAAAGAGCAAAAAATAATTCTCATAAAGCACCCATTTCTATCTATGAAGTACATTTAGGTTCATGGAGACGCAAAGTTGAGGAAGATAACCGCTTTTTGACTTATGTAGAATCAGCACATCTTTTAGCCGAGTATCTTCTTGAGATGAACTACACACATGTTGAGTTAATGCCTGTGATGGAGCACCCTTTTGAGGGTTCGTGGGGCTATCAGACAACCGGATATTTTGCTCCGACATCACGCTATGGCTCACCGCAGGAGTTTATGGAGTTTGTAAATATTATGCATACGCATGATATTGGGGTCATTTTAGACTGGGTACCTTCTCATTTTGTCAATGACGGACATGGACTGATGAATTTTGACGGCACCTGTTTGTATGAGCATGCAGATCCTAAAAAAGGATATCACCCTGAGTGGAAAAGTGCCATATTTAATTATGACAGAAATGAAGTACGGGCTTTTTTAATCAGTTCTGCCATGTTTTGGCTGGATATGTATCATGCCGACGGCATACGAGTTGACGGCGTTGCCTCTATGCTTTATCTTGATTATGCAAGAGAAGCAGGTGAATGGGTGCCAAATGAAGATGGTTCCAATGTAAACTTAGGGGCTGTGAAATTTTTGAAAGATTTAAATACGACTGTGTATAAAAATTTTCCCGATATTATTATGGCAGCAGAAGAGTCCACAAACTATGCAATGGTAACGGGTCCCGTGGACAAAGGTGGACTCGGCTTTGGCTATAAATGGAATATGGGTTGGATGCATGACATTTTAAAATATATGAAAGTAGATCCGCTTTTTCGCCAACATAATCATAAAGATCTGACTTTTAGTTTTGTTTATATGTTTCATGAAAACTATATTTTGCCACTGAGTCATGATGAGGTAGTGCATATGAAAGGCTCTCTTATCAATAAAATGCCGGGTACCAACGAGAAGAAATTTGCAAATTTACGGGCACTCTATGCTTTAATGACAGCACATCCAGGAAAAAAACTACTTTTTATGGGTGGTGAGTTTGCCCAGTTTAATGAGTGGCATTATGAAGCAAGTCTTGATTGGCATCTCTTAGAACATGCTCCACATCAAGAGATACAGCGTTGCGTAAAAGAGCTTAACCGACTCTATAAAGAAGAACCATCTTTACATAGAAATGATGTTGAAAAAGAGGGGTTCAGCTGGATAGAGGAGAATGATTACACTGCTAATGTCATTGCCTTTATACGCAAAGGAGCACGAAACCAGAAACCGATTGTTGTCATTTGTAATTTTGCGGACAAGGAGCATACGAACTATAAGCTTGGTGTTGCAAGCAGAGGTGTTTATGAAGTTGTATTTTCTTCTGATGATAGTAGCTTTGGAGGGAGTACTCAAACTTATACAGATATGAAATCTAGTGCTAAAGAGGTGCATGGACGTAAGAACAGTATAGAAGTTACACTGCCTCCACTCAGTGTAACCTATCTTAAGAAAGTTTAAAAAATGATGAAAACTATACTAAATCTAGTAAAAGTAGAACATAGAGGAACAGCTATTTAGGGAATTAGATTTTTGAAAAAGTTGTCTTGACAAATTTGGGTAAGTATAGTCTCCTTATTTTTTCATTGTATCTTTTTGTTTTCTTAGCAGCCAGTCTGTTATTTTGTATATTTCTGTTAATACAAAAATTGGTAAAGAGACTTCAAAGATTAAAATCCAGTCTTTTAATGCTAATGGAACCGTATGGAGTGTTTCTTGTAAAAAAGGTACATAAACGGCAG
>Ga0256837_1002614_pt1 | contig 11007 bp, 14 predicted proteins | sample 4562384metaG_FD_185976 | JGI IMG/M metagenome (GOLD analysis project Ga0256837, IMG submission 185976) | Hydrothermal vent microbial communities from Guaymas Basin, Mexico - 4561-384 | ecosystem: Environmental > Aquatic > Marine > Hydrothermal vents | place: Mexico: Guaymas Basin | collected... | reverse complement strand
ATCCTATTATAGGTACACCAGGAACAGGTGGTAGAGGTAGTATAAATCCAAGTAGTTTAGAGATGAGTAATGTTGATTTATCTAAAAGTTTAACAGAGCTTATTGTTATTCAAAGAGGATATGAAGCGAATTCAAAAACTATCAAAACATCTGATCAAATGCTTCAAACTGTTTTAGGATTAAAACAATAATTCAGACTATTGTCTGAATTTATTCTCCTATTTGAGGAGGAGCTAACAGAGTTGATTTATCTTTTAAATCTTGATATTCTACTTTATTATCATTATCTTTATTATTTTCATCTGAATTCTCACTTTCTGTAGAAGAATCTTTAATAGCTATATAAGCTTCAGAATTTTCAGGTACTACTACTGCTATTTTTTTACCATCTACTTTTGTTGTTATTATATTTGGTAGTTTAGGAGGTGTTAGAGTGCTTTTTGTAGGAGCAGCTGGATTTGTTGTAATAAAAATATTATATTTTTTACCATGTTTTGTAGTTTTCCATTCATTATATAGAGGAGTTAAATCTCCATTTTGTATTTTTTTTTGGACTATCTTTTTTTTAGCTGGTGGTAAGTAATTTATATGTGTTGATTTTGTGTAATGATTTGTATTAACATTATTTGTAGATGTTTTTATATCTGTTTGAGTATCTATATTATTATTATTATTTACATTTTCTACTTGGTCTGTTTGAGTAGTTTTAGTAACAGGTGGTTTATGTATAGGTGATTTTTTTAGTGTTTGTGTAACTAGATTTGTTTTTTCTGTAGGAGTAGTTTGAGTTGTGGCTGTTTGTATGTTTTTTTCTTTTTTAGGAGTTTCCTCAGGTGAAAACATTATATAAATATCAGCTACAATAATAAGTGCAATTATTGCTAAAATATATGATTTCATTATTTTCCTTTTATTATTTTTTTGGCTAAAATACATCTATCTATATTTCTATTACAATAAAAAGTCCCTTTATTTGTAATAATTTGATATAGCATACTAAACCCTTCTGTGCTTTTTATATTTTTTATAATTATTTTTGTTTTTAAAAGTTTATGAAGTTTAAGTGTAGCTGTTTTTTTGTTTGGTAAATATAATTTATTTTTACAACTATCTAAATCATCTTCTAACATAGGAGGAATATTTATAAGCATAGGTGGGATTAATTTACATTTATCAATAGGTTTTTTTGTTTTATGTTTTGTATGTGTAGGTAGTTTTATATCTGGTATTGAAGGAGGCATCATTACATTTGTTGCATTTAAAGATATTATAGCAATTAAGACTAATAATTTTTTCATTTTCATCCTTTTAGTTGTTTGTATAATTATACCAAAATATTATATTTCAAAATATAAAGTTTGATTTCCTTTTATAAAGATAAAATATTTGTTTTTATTTTTATAAATTTTAAAAATTTTTATATTATTAAGAAATCTATCAAGCAATATATTTTTATCTTCTTTTATAGGTAAATTTATTTTTTTAGAAGATTCTAATCTCATTAAAGTATTATCTTTTTTACTAACATACCAGATTACATAAGGCATAGCAATATTATATAAAGAATTTGAAGTTTTTAGGTATAAAATAGAATAATTTTTATTTTTATTTTTAAGAGTTATATAATCAGAATTTAGTATATCGGTATATAATGTTTTTATAGTATAAGAGTTAAATCTATTTTTATTATAATTATGATTTAATGTTTTAACAGATGAATTTAATGAATCTATTACATTTGACATAAATATCATAATAATCGAAAAAATAATAATTGATATAATAACTTCAATTAAAGTAAATGATTTTTTCATTTTAAATCTACTTTATACAAAGTAATTCTATTATATTTATCAAAAATTATGATTTTAGATATTTGTTGAGAAAGATGTAAAGATGTTATCTCTTTTTTATCACCTTTAAGTTGTTTATAAGTAATTTTTTCTTGTTTTAATATTTTAATAATATCATCATTGTCTATTTTAAAATCTATCAAATCTTCATATAAGTTTTTTCCAGAGTGATTATGTAAAACAATAGTAGATTTTAATCCAAATAGATTTTGTTTTGTTATTAAAGAAAAAAGATGTTTTGTGTTATTACTAAGAGATATAATAGAAAATGTAGCTATCATTACTATTATTACTGCTACAATAATTTCAATTAAAGTAAATGATTTTTTCATTTATAAAAGCTTCCTTCTTTTGGTAAATATTCAGTCATATTTAAAAGTTCTTTTGCTTTTTGTAGAGATGTTGTTTTTATTGTTTCTAATGGTTTAAAAACAAAAATCCCTTCATTACAAGCTAAAATATAACTATTTTGAATTCCATTTTTAATTGTATATTTAAATACAACTATTTTATCATTATAATTTTTAAAATTTATTTTTTTTAAATCTTTATCATAAACGACAGGATTTGTGATTTTTATATTTGAAATATTTTTATCTATTGATATGCTATCTCTAAATATAAATAAATTAGCATTTGGAGATAATATATCTCTAAATTTATCTGGAGTAATAGCAGGATTTATAGCAGTTTTTATATTTGCTACTGCTATATAACTAATAATTCCTACTAAAATAACTACAATTATAAGTTCAATTAAAGTAAAAGCTTTTATCTTTGACATTCAGATAACTTAATATCTTTATTTTCACCACTACCACCCTCTTTAGCATCAGCCCCAAGAGATATTAAATCAATATCACCATTATTATTTATATAAATAAATGGATTTCCCCAGCTATCTTTTGGTAAAGATTTTGAATCTAAAAATCCTTTTTCTGGATAATTTTTATATTTTGCTGGACTTGGATTTTTAATAAGAGCCATTAATCCTTCTTGAGTGGTCGGGTATCTTCCTTCTTCTAATTTGAAATTTTTTAAGGCATTTTCAATAGATTTCATTTGGATACATACAAGTTTTTGTTTTGCTTGTTCTCCTTGTCCTATTAAATTTGGCACTACCATACTTGCTAATAATCCTAATATGATAATTACAATCATAATTTCAATTAATGTAAAAGCTTTTTTTGTTTGTTTCATTTAAATCCTTTAAATCTTTTAATAAGAAATTATACTATATTTGATATAATTATCCAAAAACTTTTTATAGAAATAGGAATATTAAATTATGAAAAAATCAGTAGTATTATTAATAGTTTTAGGTTTTATTGTTATTTTGATTTCTATTTCTGGATATATTTTTAATATATATAACAAATATATGAATGAACAAACCACATATATTGCTCAAGATAGTTTAGTTATAAAAGATATTAAATCAATATTAGATAATCATTTAAAAGATATAAATGGAAGTGATATTACAAATATTTTTACTTCATATCCTCCAATATCAAATAAAGATTTTACTCTTAATATAACTATAAAACCTATATTTAATAGAATAAATATAAATAATTATTTATTACACAAAAAAATAGATAAAAATATTGATGATGTATTTACTAATTTATTAAATTTTTATCAAGTAGATGATGTAACTTTATTTAAAGATTTGATTTTAGACACTATTGATATAGATGAAGAAGAAAGAGATAATGAAAGTGAAATATCTTTGATAAATCCTTTATTTCAAAATGGACAAATTTATAACAAAAAACATTTCGAACAGATTTTAGATTATTATGTATCAAAAAGTGGTGATAAAACTGTTTATAATATTCCATGGGATAAATATATATTTTTTGGACAAAAAGGAAAAATAAATATGATTGATTGTAATTTAATGGATGCTAATTTAGCACAATTTATAGGGTTACAAACAAATTATGATATAATTACTTGCAAAAATTTAGAAACTCCAGAAAATAAAAAATTATTAAGAATTTTTAATGTAAAAAAGTTTTCTCATAGAGATACATACTGGATAAAAGTAAATATAAAATATAATAAAAATAGTTTAAAAAATAATTTAACAATGGTTTATGATATAAAGTCAAAAAAGGTAATAAAGATTGAAAAGAATCCTATATACTAAGTTTTTTAATGAAGAAATAAAAGAAAAAGTAGATATAATTTTGTCTCCTCAATTTTATTGGATAAAAAAAATAGATATTCCAATAAAATCTCAAAGAGAAGCAAAAAAAATAGCTCAAAATTATTTTGATTTAAAAGGAAATTTTTTATTTGATGCTGTTAAAATAGGGGATACTTTTTTTGCAATAGCATTAGATAAAAATTTAGAATTAAATATAAATAAAAAATATATAAATTCTTTAAGAATAGCTCAAGTAGAATTATACAATTTTGATGAAATAAATATAGCTTCAAATTATCAATTAAAAAAAATAGAGGATATTTTATTTTGTTTTCCAATAAATAACCCCGAAGCACCAAATATTAATGAAATATTACCGAATCTAAAATTATCAAATTATACAATTAATTTATATAATGCTGTTGAGATAGATAAAACTTCTATTAGTTTAATGTTATTTATATTTTTAATTTTAAATATTTCTTTAGATGGATTAATTTATACATATAAAAAAGAATTATCAAATATAAAAGCTAAAAAAGAGCAGTTATCTAAATATAATTTGCCTCTTACAAATATTCAATTAGATTCTATATTGTTAGATTTAAAATTAACTCAAAAAAACAATATAAAATTAAAAAAAGATTTAAAATTCTTTTCTCGTATTCCATTAAATAAAGGGGAAAAAGTTATATTACTTGAAAAAAAATTAAATGGATATAAAATAAAAATTTCTACAAAAAGGGATTTACTTTCTTATTTTCAAAAAAGATTCAAAATAAAAAGCTCTAATTTAGCAAATTCAATTTATGAAGTGGAATTAATCAATGGATAAAAATAGATTTTATTTAATAGTATTAGGTGGTATTGTAGTAGTTATGTTTTTATTTTTTCAATTTTATAAAATAAAACAGCAAACAATAGATTCATATCAACAAGTAACTACATTATCACAAAAAATAAAGCAGATAACTTATTTACAAAAGATATATAAAAAATCTCCACAAGAGGTATTAAAAAAGTTAAAATTTTGTAAAATTACTGATGATACAAATTATCAGGTTTTATGTGAGAATTTAGATAGAATAAAATTTAGAGAAGTATCAGATTTAATATTTAATTCAAATTTAAATATTTTAAAATTTAAAATTCAAAAAAATAAAAAATTAGCTACTATTTATGTGGAGATTGCCCAATGAAAACGTTAGCAATTATACTCTCTTTTTTTATAGGTTTAGTAGTGTTTGTGCCTAAAGAAAATTTGTTTTTTACATTGCAAAAAGAATTAAATAAGCAACATATTTGTATTGATACAAAAACAAAAGAAAATTTATTATCTTTAAAATTAAGAAATAGCAAAATATTTGTAAATAATATTAATTTTTTTAATATTCAAAAGACAGATATTTTATTTTTATTGTTATATAATAAAATAAATATAGAAAATATAAAAATAGATTTTAAAAATTTAAAAATTAATCATTTAAATATTATATATTCTGTTTTAAATCCTCTTAATATATCAATCAAAGGTTCAGCAAATTTTGCCAATATAGAAGGAAATATAGATTTAAAAACAAAAAAATTAAAAGTATATTTACTAAATCTTACAAATAGTTCTATTAAAAGTTTTTTGAAAAAAGATAAAAAAGGGTATTTTTATGTTCAAACATTTTAAATTTTTATTAGCTATTATTACAGCCTTTAGTGTAAGTTTTTTTATATGGGCTATGGTTAGTGTGTTTTTTTTAGAAAAGTTACCCTTAAAATGTGAATCAACACAAAAAATCCGTAATTTTTATATAGTTCATTTAGATAAATTATTTTTTGAAAAATATATTCCAAAAGTTGTAAAAATCGAACCATTAAAAGGAGTAAAATTAAAAGCTATTTTTGAAAATGGAAAAAATAGTTTTATTATTATTGAAAATAAAAATGATATTTTTGTAGATTTAGGTAGCACATATAAAGGATATAAACTTATAAAAGTTACTAAAAATAGTGCTATTTTTGAAAAAAATCATAAACAATTTATTTTAACTTTAAAAGATGAAAAAGTAAAAGAGATAGAAAGAAAAGTATTAAATAAAAAAGTAAAAGAAGTTAAAAAGGAAATTTTTAAAGATTATATAAACCATCCAGAAAAAGTTTGGTCATCAATAGGAATTATTCAAACAAAAAAAGGATATAAAGTTACTTATGTAAAATATCGCTCAATATTTGATAAATTAGGGCTTAAAAGAGGTGATTATATTTTAGAAGTAAATAATCAACCTTTAAAAAATGATAGTGATGCATGGAATATTTATAAAGATGCAAAATATTTTGATGAAATAGATGTAAAAATTAAAAGAAATAACAAAATAAAGGAACTAAACTATGAGATTCGTTAAATTATTATTAATATTATCAGTAGTATTATTTGCAAAAAATGATACAATAAATCTAAATTTTAATAACTTAAAAATATCTACTTTTATAAAATTAGTAAGTAAAATTACAAATAAAAATATACTAATTACAAAAAATGTAGATGGAAAAATAAATTTTATTTCAGTAAAACCTATTAAGAAAAAAGAAATATATCCATTACTTTTAAATATTTTAAAAAGTAAAGGTTATACAATAGTGCAAAAAGATGGTTTTTCAGTAGTAGTAAGAAGCTCTGATGCCTTAAGAGAAGCACCAACTCTTGTAAATCAATCACAAGAAATTCAAACAGATATTATATATTTAAAAAATATTCCAGCAAGATTAGCTTATGGTCAAATCAATTATTTAAGTAGTAGATATGGTAAAATTATTGTAAATAGTGATAAAAATCTTTTAATTATCACTGATTATCCAAGAAATTTAAAAGTAATAAAAACTATTCTTACAAAAATAGATACTCAAAATCAAAATGAAGTAAAATTTGTAAAATTAAAAAATGGAGATGTTAAAACTATTTTTAATAAAGTAAAATCAATAACAAATAATTTGTTTAATAAGCAAATATTTAAATATACATTAATTCAAAATCTTGATATAAATTCTATTATTATAGTAGGTCCAAAAGAAGTAATAGATAAATTAACTCCTATTATTAAGAATTTAGATGTAGCACCAAAGCCTGTTTCTCAAATGACAAAAATTTTTAAAATTAAAAATAGTGATGTTAAAAATTTAGAAAAATTAATTACAACAATTAGTAGACATAAATTTAGAAAAAATTCGCCTTCTATTACAGCAGATAAAGAAACGAATTCTATAATTGTAGTAGGGGATAAGATACAAATAGATACTATAGCTACTATAATAGATGCTTTAGATATTCCAAAAGAACAAGTATATGTAAAAGTAAGAATTTTAGAAATCAGTAATAAAAAAGCAAGTCAAATAGGACTTGATTATGGAATAATAGGTGGAGTTGCAAATAGTAGCGGACTTTATAGTATGAGTGCAAATTTAGGTGGACCGGCAGTAGCAATAGATACAGGGGCATTAGGTTTAACTATGCCTACACTTACAAAGGGATTAGCATTAGGTGCAACACTTGATTTATTAGAAACTGAAGGTGCTGCAAAAAAATTAAGTGAACCTTCAATTTTATGTATAAATAATACAGAATCAAGTATTTATGTAGGAAAAACTGAATCTGTAATTACTCAATCTACGGTAGGGGCAAATACAACAGATCTTAATAAAAATACATATTCAAGACAGGATATAGGACTTACACTAAAAGTAAAACCAAGAATAGATAATGATAATAAAGTATCATTAAATGTAAAAACTGTAATTGAAGATGTTTTACCAGGCAGTCAGGTAGGTCTGCCTACTACTACAAAAAGAGATATTGATACTACTACAATTGTAAGAAATGGGCAAAGTATTATTATTGGAGGACTTATTAGAGATAATAAAGATATATCAATATCAAAAGTTCCTTTTTTAGGAGATATTCCTATACTTGGTGCTTTATTTAGACATACAAATGAAAGTATGGATAAAGCTACATTAGTAATAGTATTAACACCTTATATTGTAAAAAAAACAGAAGATTTAGATAAATTAAGAACAATTTTAGCAAAACTAAATGATTTAAAAGTTAATTTTGTAAAAAAATTGGAGAAAAAGAAAAAACATGAAAAAGATAATTGATACAGATTTCCAACCACATAAAATAGATCAAATAGAAGATTGTATTAAATACTCTTTATTACCAGCTGTATTTAATGAGCAATATGTTTTTGTATCTACGGAAGAGAAAATTATAGATGCTTTAAATTTTTATAATAAGTTATCTTTACCTTATAATATTATTCTTACAGATAAAGATAGTTTTGATAGGCTTAATAATAAACTTTTAGAAATAAAAGCACAAAATGAGCTTCAAAATACAACTTCTATTGAAGATGAAATAGAAGAAGAACTTAGTTTAGATGATTTTCTAAAAAATGGTTTAAATATTTTAGAAGAAAATTCAGCACCAATTATTAAATTTGTAAATTCCCTTTTTTATCAAGCTATCAATAAAAGAGCAAGTGATATTCATATAGAAACTCATGAAAGTTTTGGGCTTATTAGATTTAGAATAGATGGTGTATTATTTACACAAGCTACTATTGAAAAAAATATTATTAATTTAGTAATAAATAGAATTAAAGTTATTTCAAATCTTGATATAAGTGAAAAAAGAACTCCACAAGATGGAAGAACACAAATTAAAATAGCTGAACATACCACAGATATTAGGGTAAGTATAATTCCTACATATTTTGGTGAAAAAGTGGTTATGAGGCTTTTAATGGAGAGTAGTGAAATTCCAACTTTAAGTGAACTTGGATTTAATGAAGAGATAATAAAAGGATTTAAAACACTGCTTGAACACTCTTATGGAATGATTTTAGTAACAGGTCCTACAGGAAGTGGTAAATCTACTACATTACATGCTTTCTTACAAATAATATCAAATCCAGAAAAAAATATAATTACAGTAGAAGACCCTGTAGAATATAAAAGTAATTCAATAAATCAAATTCAAGTAAATTCAAAAGTAGGGCTTACATTTGCAAGTGGATTAAGAAGTATCCTTAGACAAGACCCAGATGTAATTATGGTAGGGGAAATTAGAGATAAGGAAACAGCTACAACAGCTATACAAGCAGCACTTACAGGGCATTTGATGCTTTCTACTTTACATACAAATAATGCTTCAGCTACAATATCAAGACTTATGGATATAGGAATTGAGCCATTTTTGATAAGCTCATCAATTATTGGTATTTTATCTCAAAGATTAGTAAGGGTTTTATGTGATTGTAAAGAGAAAGATTATACAGATTATAGTGAATACGGTTTAGATGGAGAAATTATATATAAAGCAAAAGGGTGTAAAAAATGCAATTTTACAGGGTATAATAAAAGAAAAGCAATAGGGGAGCTTTTTATTATGAACGATTATGTAAAAGAGCTTATAGCAAAAGGTACAAATGATATAGAATTAAAACAAGCAATGATTAAAGAAGGTATGACTACATTAAAAGAAAATTTAATAATAATGTTAAAAAATGGAGAAACTTCTATTAAAGAAGCTATAAGAGTGGGATTAAGGGATTAAATGTTTTTTAAATATACAGCTTATAATAAAAATGGAAAAAAAATTAGTGCAAAAATAGAAGCAGATGATATAGACCAAGCTAAATCAAAATTAAATGATTTAGTAATTATAGAGATTAAACCTGCAATAAACTTAAATATAGATATATCTTTTTCTAAAAAAATATCAAAAATTAAACTTGCAAAACTTTTTAATACATTAGGGTTGTATCTAAAAAGTGGAATTACTTTAGTAAATGCTATTAAACTTACAAAAAATCAACAAGATGATATAAAACTTGAAAAATTTTTAAATTATCTTCATAAAGAGATTAGTGAAGGTAAAACTCTTCATTCTGCATTAAAATCACAAAATATTATATATATTCCAAATTTTATTTTATCTTCTTTTCAAATAGGAGAAGAGAGTGGAACTTTAGATGTAATAATGATAAAAATGGCAAATTTTTTAAAAGAAGAGGATAAAATAGAATCAAAATCAAAACAGGCATTAATTTATCCTATGTTTATAGTAGTTGTATCTATTTTTATGGTGGCTTTTATGCTAACAACAGTAGTGCCGAAAATAGTAAAAGTTTTTTCAAATTTACATCAAGAATTACCAACTATTACAAAAATTGTAATACAAAGTGGGAATTTTTTACAACATAATTATATATCTGTTTTAGTAGTATTTTTTTCTTTTATATTTTTATTTTCATTTAGTTACAAAAAAAATAAAAAATTTAAATTTATTATAGATTCTATTCTTTTAAAAATTCCACTTATTTCAAAAGTGATAGAAGCAAAAGAGATAGGAAGATTTACTTATCTTACATATATTCTTACAAATAGTGGGATTAATTATGTATCAGCTATTAAACTTGCAAGTTCTACTATTGAAAATAGTAAAATAAGATCAATTTTTGATTTAGCTTTAGATGATGTAATTGAAGGTAAAAAGTTTTCAGTAGCTTTATCAAAGGCTGGATTTTGGGATAAATCTTTTCTTCAAGCTTTAGCATTAGCAGAAGAAACAAGTGATGTAGCTACTATTATGGAAAATTTAAGTGAAATATATTTTGAAGAAAATGAAAATAGAATAAATATTTTTCTTTCTGTTTTAGAACCTATGCTTATTGTAATAGTAGGAGGAGTTATAGGATTTATAGTAACTGCTTTATTACTTCCTATGTTTAGTATGAATATGTTTAAATAATTTAATTAGTTAGGCTTTAAAAATTTGCCTTACACTAAATATTTTTTTTGTTATGAACTTGATATAATGTATAACATCAGTTTATAATATCATTTATAGACTTAATAGTATCATCTAAATTATTATTTTTTATTATAAAATCAGATAATTGTGAATATATTTTATCTCTTTTTTTAAATAGCTCTTTTGCTTTATCT
>Ga0256837_1002613_pt1 | contig 11010 bp, 8 predicted proteins | sample 4562384metaG_FD_185976 | JGI IMG/M metagenome (GOLD analysis project Ga0256837, IMG submission 185976) | Hydrothermal vent microbial communities from Guaymas Basin, Mexico - 4561-384 | ecosystem: Environmental > Aquatic > Marine > Hydrothermal vents | place: Mexico: Guaymas Basin | collected... | reverse complement strand
TTTAAAAAATATCTATATTCCTACTACTTGTTACCTTTATATAAGGTAACTTAGTATAGACTCACAGTTATGAATACACAAAATATTGTGGCTAAGAAAAAATTTGGACAGAATTTTCTCAAAGACCAATCAGTTTTAAGAAAAATCGTCGAAGCGATGCCCAAAAACGAGCATAAACTCGTGGAAATTGGACCTGGCTTAGGTGATTTAACTAAATTTTTAGTTGATGTCAGAAGTGTAGAAGCTTTTGAGGTAGATACCGATTTGTGTAAACTGTTACAAGATACCTTCAAAGAAGAGATCGTTACCAAGCGACTCCACATAAACTGTGGGGATGTTCTGCAAGCTTGGAAGAGTACTTTGGTAGATGAACCGTATGACTTAGTGGCAAACTTGCCCTACTATATAGCTACGAACATCATACTTAAAGCACTCGCAGATCCGATGTGTAAGAATATCTTAGTAATGGTACAGTTAGAAGTTGCAGAGAAGTTTTGTGCGACTGCGGGTGAAAAAGTATTTGGAAGTTTGGGTATTATTGCTCAGAGTGTAGGAAAGGCAGAGATTGTCGTAAAAGTTCCACCAACTGCATTTGATCCACAGCCAAAAGTAGACTCCGCTGTTTTTCTCATACAAAAAAATGCTGATAGAAGTGATAAAGAGTTCGAGGATATGCTGAGAGTTGCATTTACGCAGCCTCGAAAAACTCTTATGAAAAATCTCTCGCAGAAGTATGATAAACCAACACTAATTGAAGCTTTTGAAAAACTAGAGCTTATAGCAACGATTCGCCCTCATCAAGTTAGCACTCAGGACTATCACCAACTCTATAAAATAATATAAAATAAAAAGGAGTTTGGATGGCAGAAGAAAATAGAGGGACTACAACTCAAGCAGTTCCACATACACAAGCTAAACAAAACACACAAGCGAAAGAGACAACTCAGGCGAAAGAGACAACTCAAGCAAAGCCTACTTCAGGTGAAAATGCAAATCGCAAACCAAACCATAATAATAGAAACAAAAATAACAATAAACAAGATGGTGATAAGCCAAAAGCAAATAATAATAAAAATAACAATGCTTCTCGCAATGCTAATTCTAACAATAAAAACAAAAATAGAAATCGTCATCGTAGACAACCTACTCCAGTTGATGAGAACCTTAAAACATTTGTAGCTAAAAATCAAGAAGAGCATAAACAGAGATTGAACCCTCACTTTAAACTTGACCTAAATTCAAAAGCAAAAATCCGTATTACTCCACTAGGTGGACTTGGTGAAATCGGTGGAAATATTATGGTTTTTGAAACTGAAAAAGAGGCTATTTTAGTTGATGTTGGGATGAGCTTTCCTGATGAAACTATGCATGGTGTTGATATCTTAATCCCTGATTTTGCATACTTACGTGAGATAAGAAGTAAAATCGTAGGTGTTGTTATCACTCATGCTCACGAAGATCACATCGGTGCTATGCCTTATCTTTATAAAGAGATGCAGTTTCCTATCTATGGAACACCACTTCCTTTAGCGATGATTGGAAATAAGTTTGATGAACACCACATTAAAGAGCATAGAAAATACTTCAACCCTATCGTTAAACGCCAAAAGATTAAAATAGGAAATGATTTTGAAGTTGAGTGGATGCATATGACTCACTCTATTCTTGATTCATCTTCTGTAGCGATTACAACTGATGCTGGTACAGTTATTCATACGGGTGACTTTAAGATAGATTATACTCCTGTTGATGGATATACTACTGATATCCATCGTCTTGCTGCTTATGGTGAGAAAGGTGTTCTTTGTCTTTTAAGTGACTCTACAAACTCACATAACCCAACTCCAACTGGTTCAGAGTTAAGTGTAGGTCCTGCATTAGATAGAATCTTTTCAAAAGCTGAGGGTCGTGTACTTCTCTCTACTTTTAGCTCAAACATTCATCGTGTGCAGCAAGCTATTCAGTATGGTATCAAGTATGGTCGTAAAGTATGTGTAATTGGGCGTTCAATGGAACGTAATATTGAAATTGCAATGCAGTATGATTATGTACGTTTTCCTAAAAATATCTTTATTGATGCAGATGAAGTAAATCGTTATGAAGATAAAGAGATTCTTATCGTTACAACTGGTTCTCAGGGTGAGGCAAATTCAGCTCTTTTTAGAATGAGTATTGGAGAGCATAGACATATTAAAATCAAACCAAATGATTTAATTGTTCTTTCATCTCGTGCTATTCCTGGTAATGAGGGAAGTATCTCTGGTATGCTCAACCACCTACAACGTGCTGGTGCAAGCATAGCGATGAGTAAAGATATTCATGTCTCTGGTCATGCCTCTATGGAAGAGCAGAAACTTATGTTACGTCTTGTAAATCCTAAGTTTTTCTTACCTATTCACGGTGAGTATAACCATGTTATGAAACATCGTGAAACTGGTATGATGTGTGGAGTTCCTGAGAGAAATATCCTTCTTATGACAGATGGTGAGCAGATAGAAGTTGCACCAAAATACATGAGAAAAGTAAAAACTGTAAAAACAGGTAAAACTTACATAGATAACCAAAACAATCATAAGATAGAAGATGACATTATCTTAGATAGACAAAAACTTGCATCTGATGGTGTAGTAATGTTAGTAGCTGAAATAAGTGAGCAAAATTCTACAATGCTAAGTAAGCCAAAGGTTACAACTTTTGGTATCGTTCCAGATAAAATGGATAAATCTTTTGCTAAAGAGATGGAAGATGTTTTAGAAATTTTCTTAACAAATATCAAACCAGGGCTTATAGAAAACTCTCGTGCATTAGAGAATGATATTCGTCAAGTTGTGCGTAAACACATCTTTAGAAAAATGAAAAAATATCCTCTTATTGTTCCACATGTCTTAGTTCATTAAGAAATAGATCTAATATTTAGTTAAGAAGTTGTTATATATATTATAATAATTTCTTAATTCTTCTCTAACTACTTTTATGGTTTAATTCCGAACTTAAAAAAAACAAGGAAACAAACAATGACAACATCAACACTTTTAGATAAATTCCCTATTCTCTCTTTAGAAATTTCAAAAAATGATATAAACTACAAAAATATTCCAGAGATATTAGAATTTTTTAAAACAAAGATAGAAGAGGATGAACTAGCAAAATATATTTGTACTTTTAATCACTATGAACATACAGAGAGTATTGAAGATTCAGAGATAGAAGAGGGTATGTTAGATGCTCAAAATATACTGTTTTGTTTTGGTAAAAAAATACCAAATGCTAAAGTTCTCGCTGTAAGACCAAGAAGTATAGCAGTTGCAGAGTATAAAGATAGTTTTGTAGTCTCTCTTATGGAAGCCCCAATGGCACCTATGACTGATAAAATGCACTCTTGGGTAAAAGAATTAAGCAAATAATTGCTACCCTTACATATATAAAACTCTAAAGGCTTAGTGGTGTCACAAACAAACGATATAAAATTTGAAAATGCAGTTAAAATGATGATGGAACATGTTGGTGAAGATCCTTCGCGTGAGGGTCTTATTGAAACGCCAAAGAGAGTTAGAAAGGCTTATGAGTTTATCTATGGTGGTTATAAAGAGAATCCAACAGAGATTTTAAATAAGGCACTTTTTACCTCTTCAAATGACGAGATGGTTCTTATAAAAGATATTGAGTTTTACTCTACTTGTGAGCATCATCTTCTTCCTATCATCGGTCGAGTTCATGTTGCTTATATTCCAAATGGAAAAGTAGTGGGACTCTCAAAAATACCTCGTGTAGTAAATGTTTTTGCTCGTCGTATGCAGATTCAAGAGCAACTTACTGAGCAGATAGCAGATGCTATCATGGATACTATCGCACCTAAGGGTGTGGCTGTAGTTATTCAAGCTCGTCATATGTGTATGGAGATGCGTGGGGTTGAGAAGATAAACTCTACAACTACCTCTTCAGCTCTTCGTGGACTTTTCAAAAAAGATCAAAAAACTCGCAGTGAATTTTTCTCACTTATAAACTCTCCTACTGGTACTAGATACTAGTATATGCCATTCTCTTCGCTAAAAGACAGACTCTCATCCAAAAGTTACTCGGTAGCATTTGGAGAAGTTGTTAAGATAAACGCTACAATTATTACTGCAACTGGTTTAAATGTTAGCATCAGTGATATGGTAACTATAGTCTCTAATGAGTCAGATTTAGAGACGATTGGTATGGTTACTGAGATAGATGGTCCTACTTTTTTTATAACACCTTTCTCATTTGTTGAGGGTTTTCGTTCAAAAGATAAAGTTTTTTTAGACTCAACAGGTCTTAATATCCCAGTTGGAGATGCCCTACTCGGTCGTGTTGTTGATCCTTTTATGCGACCCATTGACTCTAAAGGAGCTATAAATTCCTCTAAACTCTCTCCTATTATTAAAGCTCCTATCGCTGCGATGAAACGTGGAATGATTGATGAAGTTTTTAGTGTTGGTGTTAAGAGCATAGATGGTCTGCTTACTTGTGGTAAGGGACAAAAACTCGGTATCTTTGCAGGTTCAGGAGTTGGTAAATCTACTCTTATGGGGATGATTGTTCGTGGAAGTGATGCACCCATAAAAGTGGTAGCACTTATTGGTGAGCGTGGTCGTGAGGTTCCTGAGTTTATAGAGAAAAATCTTGGTGGAGACTTAACAAATACAGTTATTATTGTTGCCACTTCTGATGACTCCCCTCTTATGAGAAAGTATGGAGCTTTTGCAGCTATGAGTGTGGCTGAGTTTTTTAAAGATCAGGGCTTAGATGTTCTGTTTATTATGGATTCTGTAACACGTTTTGCTATGGCTCAACGCGAAATTGGTTTGGCACTTGGTGAGCCACCAACTTCTAAAGGGTATCCCCCATCATCATTGACACTGTTGCCACAACTTATGGAACGTGCTGGAAAAGAGGAGGGGAAAGGGAGTATTACTGCTTTTTTTACTGTTCTTATTGAGGGTGATGATATGAGTGACCCTATTGCCGATCAGTCTCGTTCTATCTTGGATGGGCATATTGTTCTCTCTCGTGAGATGACAGACTTTGGTATCTATCCACCTGTTCATATACTAAACTCAGCTTCACGTGTTATGAATGATATAATTATACCTGAACATATTCAAGCTGTTATTAAATTTCGTAGGCTCTATACTCTTTTGAAAGAGAATGAGACACTTATTCGTATTGGTGCTTATACAAAAGGAACAGATGCAGAGTTAGATGAGGCGATAAATAAAAAAGAGGGTATGCAGAAGTTTATTTCTCAAAATGCTACTCAGATTGAGAGCTATGAAAACAGTTCACAAGCTTTAATCTCCTTAATGAAAACCTCTTAACCCATAATAAGTTCAGATTTAAGCCAGTTATCTCTTGCTAAACGCTTGTTTTGGTTGAGAGTAATAGCTAAGCTTTTTTGAGAAACTTTTTGATATGTTCTCATAATAAGTTGAAGTTCACTATCATCACCAAAAATATCTATGTAAGAGTAGATGATATTTTCGGCACTTCTAAAACTTTTGTTTGCCATAAGTGCTTTTATTTTGACATGAAAACTTAAACGAAGTAAGTCTCCTATTTTAGCTACTCTAGTTTTTACTCGCATAAGTTCTTTTAAAGTACTTTTAATACTTTTAATATCACCCTTAAGAGCAAATAGTTCACATTTACTCATCAATTTACTCCAATGTTTTTCAAGAAGAATAGAAAGCTCTAAACTATCTAATGTAGTTGCACTATCCAAAATCTCATAACATGAGACAAAATCGTCAACTTCATAACTATTTTGAAGTTTTTTCAGTAGTTTAGTATCATTATAGAGTATCTGTATTTCATTTTTTATACTTGGTGTATTGAAATGATAAGTGATAAGTTTAAGAGCCTCTTCACCCTCTCCACTATTTATAAGTATTCGTATCTTTTCCATATCATCTGTAAGCTCTTTTTGAAGAGTCATATAACTAGGAATCTCTTTAAAGGTACTATTGGTTTTTACTAAAGATTCAACTACCTCATATTTTTTCTCATTGATAGCTTGTAGAAATTCTAAAAATTCTCTGTTTTGATTAAGAACTAGTTTTATCATAGATTTTTTAGAAATCACTGCACCATAGGGAGCAAGAAGCTCTTTAGCCTTATCTTCTTTTCCTTGGAGTACCTGTTTTTGTGAAAATGTGAAAACCTCTTTAAAAGTCTCTTCCATTTTTTTAAACTGTTGGGTATATTTAAGAGCTGGATGTTTTTCTGCCATAGCATAGGCTAAAGGGTGCTTTTTTTGAAGATAAAGATTTTGAAACCTTGGATAGTACTCAAAAGCTTTAAATATAGAATTTATTTCCTCTTTTTTACTTGCTACATTACTAAACATATCCATAAGTTTATGTGCTTCTTTTGTATTAGAGTCAATAAGTGCTGCGATGGCTTTTTCATAAAGTTTTGTATATAAAACTTCCACACGAATATGCTCACGAGTCTCTTTAAGCATAGGATCTCTCTCTATAAGTTGAAATGCTTTATCTAAAGAGTTATGAAGAATAAAAGATTTTATATGTTTCGCAGAGGGAAGTTCAACTCTATAGAACTCTTTTTTATTTACAACTACTAAAAGTTTGTTATCATGTGTAAGTTTAACATCTGTAACATTCGCTGAAAATTTTAAATAATTTCTACTCACTACCTTAGCTTCAACTGTATCTATGAGAATTAAATTTTGTGACTCTGCACTTACAAGAAGATAGCGTTTATTTGGCATTTGAATAATAGTATGTATATTTACAAAAGGAGTGTTGATATGTTTAACTGTCTGATATTTATGTATGGAGTGGATTGAGACTACTCCATCTACATTTCCACTTACAAGTCTCTTGTCATCTAAAAAACATAAGGCATTTATGCGAACATTTGATGCTTGGATATTATAACGATTAGAGTAGGAGTTTAATTTTAAAATAGTGATAACCCCTCCGTAACCACTAGATGCCATAATATTTCCACTAAAAGCTAAAGCACTTACATAATTATGGTTTATACGGCTTTTCCGTTGAAGTATATCTTGTCCAAATGAGCATAATCGTGAGAGATGTGAACGCCCATCGTATCTGTACTGCATAACTCTTCCATGTTTACTGCCTGCTATTAGATACTTGGAGTTGGGAACAAAGGCTAAAAGTTTTATCTCTCCCTCAAAAGATCGTATTGTTTGAAGTAGAAGTTTTGTTTGAGTATCTAAAATATAAATGAGTTTGGAGTTAGTAAATGCTAAGAGTGTTCCCTCTTGATTAAATGTTACTGCTGTTGTTTTTGAATTAAGAAGTTCTATCGAGAGATTTTTTATTATAGAACAGTTTATTTGTGAAAATAGTTTAGCTCCATGTACCTTAGTCGCAAAGGCTAAGGTGTTATTGTTTAGAACTTCAAAAGATGTTATCTCTGAACGTGTTCTATGGCATAAATTTTTGACTAACATCTTCTCTCCAAAGTTATAACTTAATAAATCTTATCACATAGTAGTTGAACATTTACTTTTCCATTGAATTCATTTTTTGCTACACTATAAGAGCATGTGATTTTTCTATCATCTGGCATCTCAAAAACAGTTCTAAATGCTATGATTTCTAAAGTTTTTCTCTGATGTGGATATTGACGAATTTCAATACGAGAGTGAGATTTATCTGCACCCATAAGTTTTATATTGACAACCTCTGCATTTTCTATCAAAAATGTAGGTCTGAGATTAGCTTCACCAAAGGGTTCAAATTGCTCTAGTAAATTTAATAGTTCAAGATCAATATCCTCAGCGTTTAGGATTCCACTCACCTGAGATGCAGGGATAAAATCATCTTCAGGTATCTTGTTTGCAGAGAGTTTTATAGCTTCTGTAAACGCCAATATATCTTTTTGTAAAAGACCAAGACCAGCAGCCATTTTATGGCCACCAAACTTAGTTAAAAAAGATTCATTTGCCTTGATAAGCTCGTAAATACTTACTTCTCCAAGACTTCTAGCACTCCCTTTAGCGATGCCATTCTCAACACTTAAAACGATGGCAGGTCGCCCAAACTTATCTACTAGACGTGCAGCTACGATACCGACAACACCCTCATGCCAACCCTCTCCATTTACAACGATAATCTTGTCATTTTCATTGACTTGTTCCATAGCTTTTTGTGTAGTTTGTGCCTCTGTATCTTTTCGTAGGTCATTTAATCGACCTAAAAGTTCAAACTGAGAATATGCTTTGTTTGTGTCAGTCGCTGTAAAAAACTCTAAGGCTATAGAAGCATCTTCCAAACGCCCAGCTGAGTTAAGCCGTGGGGCTATTTGAAAAGCTATATCTTCACTTGTAATCTTACTCTTGTTTATAAAATCTCGGATAATAATAGATGAGGGTCTATTTGAACTCATTAAAAGTGCTAAGCCTCGTTTTACAAGTGTTCTATTTATATCTATAAGAGGCATAATATCAGCGATGATAGCGATGGCTAAGATGTCTAAAAACTGCATCATATCTATCTGTAAACCTAGTTCTTTTTTCACAAGTCCTAAGAGTAACCAAGCGACTTGTGCACCACATATCTCTTTAAAAGGATACTCACACTCTGCTAGTTTAGGGTCAACTATGAAAAGAGCATCAGGTAGAATCTTTGAGGGAGTATGGTGATCGGTAATGATAAGTTCAATACCTCTCTCTTTACAGATTTTAGCAGCTTCTATAGCTGAGATACCATTATCAACTGTAATAATTAAATCAGTTTCTACTCTCTCTAAAATACTCGGTGAAACACCATACCCATCACGAAAACGGTTTGGTATGATAGCTTCAAGAGGGTATGGAATCTGTCTAAAAAAGTCCACCATTATAGCAGTAGAACTTACTCCATCAACATCATAATCTCCAACTAATGTTATTCTTTTGTTTGCTCTTATTGCATCGGCTATAGCTTTTGCTGCATCTGTGGCGTTTAAAAGAAGTGCTGGGTTTGGAATTTGGGAGAGTTTTTTCTCTTGGGAGTCAAAACGTGAAGAGAGAAGATTGTAAAGGTCATTTTTTGTAAGTGTTTTCATAGATGTACCCTTGTTTTTTTTCGGGGATGGGACTTTAGTCCCATAAACCAGAGGGGTTAGACTCTTGCTTTAGAATTATAATAGAAATAAATTTTATCTAAAGTCTGATTACTCTGCAACCATACTTGCTTTTACAAACGCTAGTATAGAAGGGTTTGGCGTTTGAAGACGAGATGTGAACTCTGGGTGAAACTGAACACCTAAGAACCAAGGGTGTCCCTCTATCTCTACAGTCTCTATAAGACCATTTGATTCACCAGTAACTATCATACCAGCTTTTTCTAGCTGTTCACGGTAAGCAGGATTTGCTTCATAACGGTGACGGTGGCGTTCATGAATTGTTTTTTCACCATTATAAGCTTCACGGATTAAAGAGCCCTCTTTCGTATCACATGGATACTCACCTAAACGGAGAGTTCCTCCCATTGGAGACTCATGTGTACGAAGTTGTGCACCACCATTTTGATCTAAGAAGTTATCTATAAGATAGACCATAGGGTGTGGAGTGTTTTCATCAAACTCTATAGAGTTTGCACCCTCTAAACCGAGAACATTTCTAGCATATTCTACAAGAGTAAGTTGCATTCCAAGGCAGATACCAAGGTAAGGTACTCTGTTGACACGAGCATACTCAATAGCTTGAATCTTACCCTCAACACCACGAGAACCAAAACCACCTGCAACTAAAACACTATCACAGTCAGCTAAAAGTGCCTCAGCACCCTTCTCCTCTATCTCTTCAGAATCTACCCAGTTAATCTCAACACGAGTATCTAAGTGTGCACCACAGTGGATAAGTGACTCTGTAAGAGATTTGTAAGCCTCTTTAAGTTCAAGATACTTTCCTACAAAACCAACTACAACTCTATCTTGAGGTTGAACTATACGTTTTACAAGTGTATCCCATTGAGTCATATCTGGGTTTAGCTCATCTAGCTCTAACTCTTTAGCTATAGGTTTTAAGATGTTCTGTTTTAAGAAAGTGATAGGAATATTGTAAATAGTCGCTGCATCAAGTGCCTCTATAACATTGTCAGGATGAACATCACAACTCATCGCAAGTTTTTTCTTAAATGTTTTTGGAAGACCATTTTCACTTCTAGCGATAATCATCTGAGGAGTGATACCGATACGACGAAGCTCTTGAACAGAGTGTTGTGTTGGCTTAGACTTTAACTCACCTGCTGCTTTGATGTATGGGATAAGTGTAACATGGATAAAAAATGTACCAGCTACCTCTTCATCATGTTTCATCTGACGGATAGCTTCCATAAAAGGAAGTCCTTCGATATCTCCAACAGTTCCACCAAGCTCAACAACTAAGATGTCATGCCCTTCACCAGCAAGTTTAATACGGTTTACAATCTCACCAACAATATGTGGAACAACTTGAATAGTCTGTCCTAAGTAACCACCAGCACGCTCTCTTTCAATAACAGAAGAGTAGACTTGACCTGTTGTAAAGTTAGAAGATTTTAAAAATGAAGCATCTAAAAATCTCTCATAGTTTCCGATGTCAAGGTCAGTCTCTGCACCATCTTTTGTAACAAAAACTTCACCATGTTCGAGAGGACTCATCGTTCCAGGATCAACATTGATATATGGATCTATTTTTAACATTCCTATATTAAGACCAGAGTGTTTAAGCAGTGTACCTACACTTGCAGCAGTAATTCCTTTTCCAAGAGAAGATAAAACCCCACCGGTTACGAAAATGTATTTAGTCATAAAAAAGCTCCATAGATATGTTAAGTATAAACGCGATTATATACTAAAGTAGTTTAATTTCTTATGACACAAGGAAAGTTTAGCTACCATACCAAAATTTAAATCTGAAGTGCAATTTTTGAGAATTTAAAAATCAGAAGTTGTAAATTTAGATTTGAAGAGGTTAAATGTTAAAATCTTACTTCAAATTCTAAGCACAGAATATAGGAGAAGTAA
>Ga0256837_1002610_pt1 | contig 11027 bp, 14 predicted proteins | sample 4562384metaG_FD_185976 | JGI IMG/M metagenome (GOLD analysis project Ga0256837, IMG submission 185976) | Hydrothermal vent microbial communities from Guaymas Basin, Mexico - 4561-384 | ecosystem: Environmental > Aquatic > Marine > Hydrothermal vents | place: Mexico: Guaymas Basin | collected... | reverse complement strand
AGAAAAATACTCTTTAAATATTTTATTTTGTAGTCTTATTGGTCTTCTTTGGTGTTGGAATTTCTTTTTACAATCCTTGCATAAGTATCTCTGAATCCCTCTTCTTTTACCAATTTTAATACTAAATTAAAACTATATTTGATACAATACATAATATAAATTTTAAAAGGTAATATTATGTTATTAAGTCAAGATATAAAACCAATTAGTTATCTCAAAGCAAAAACTGCTGATGTAATAAATAATGTAAATGAAAATCAAAGAACAATTATTATAACTCAAAATGGTGAAGCAAAAGCAGTAGTTCAGGATATTAAAAGTTATGAAAACTTACAAAACTCATTAAATTTATTAAAACTTATTGTTCAAAGTGAAAATGATATTGACAATAATAATGTTATATCTCAAGATCATATGTTTGATGAATTAGAACAAAAATTATTTGGATAAATTTGCAATGCAAGATTATCAAGTAATTTGGACGAATAGTGCTAAATATGATTTGGAAAATATCATTAAATATATTAAAGTTGATAGCATATCGAATGCGAAAAAAATATTTTTTGAGATAAAAGAAAAATGTAATAATCTTTACTATTTTCCAATGAAGTGTAGAACAGTACCAGAGTTACAACAAATTGGAATTGTAAAATATAGAGAATTAATATACAAAAGATGGAGAATAATTTATAAAATTGATAATAAAAAAGTATATATTTTAATTGTAGTTGATACAAGTAGAAATGTAGAAGACTTATTATTTCAAAGATTACTAAAATGATAATGATAACAAAGCCTAGAAGCGAACGAGGTAATACTTGCGGTTATTCAAGCTTTTAAGTGTCGCATAAAATGTAATACAAAAGCTAAAAATCAAGCTGTTAATTACCTCGTCCTCTTAAGTCGATCGTTATAAAAAATTCTAAACTATCAAAATAAATAAAGTTTTACTATAATATAAATATATTAAAAATTTAGCTATTGTTACCCAGATGAAAAAACAACCCTTAACAATTTAATTAAAATCAATAACATTTACCCTTCTATTTTAACTATAAGAACCATTATATTATTTATTTGTTATAATTGCGTAAATATTATAAAGGGATTATATGTTAGAAATAAACACAAAAGCACCTGAATTTTGTAAGCCAAATCAAGATGAAGTTGAGATTTGTTTACGAGATCTATTGGGTAGATGGATAGTTTTATACTTTTATCCAAAAGACAATACTCCAGGATGTACAAATGAAGCATGTGATTTTACAAAAACAAACGATGAGTTTGAAGATCTTGATGCTATGGTTATTGGAGTAAGTCCAGATAGTCCCAAAAAGCATAGAAACTTTATAGAGAAAAAAGATTTAGAGATTATGCTTTTAGCAGATGAAGATAAATCAATGTGTGAAGCTTATGATGTGTGGCATCTTAAAAAATTTATGGGTAGAGAATATATGGGGGTTATGAGAACTACATATATCATAAATCCAGATGGTATAATAAGTGCTGCATGGGAAAATGTAAAAGTAAGACAAAAGAAAACTATAAAAGGTGAAAAAGTAGAAATACTTCATGTAAATATAGTAAAAGATGAATTAGAAAAATTAAAAGGGGAATTTGATGGGTAGAGCATTTGAATATAGAAAAGCTGCAAAAATGAAAAGATGGGGAAATATGTCAAAAGTATTTCCAAAACTTGCAAAAGCAATCACACTTGCTGCAAAAGCAGGTCCAGATCCAGATATGAATCCAACGCTAAGAACTGCAATAGCAACTGCAAAAGCACAAAACTTACCTAAAGACAATATTGAAGCTGCTATTAAAAGAGCAAGTGGAAAAGATATTGCAAATCTTGCTGAAGTAAACTATGAAGGGAAATGGCAACATGGAGTACTTGTGTTTGTAGAAACAGCAACTGAAAATACAGCAAGAACTGTTGCAAATATCAAAATGATATTTAACAAAAATGGAGGTACTCTTGTACCAACTGGTTCATTAGAGTTTATGTTCAATAGAAAAGCAGTATTTGAAATAGAAAAATACGATGGTGATCTAGAAGAACTAGAGATGGAACTAATTGATGCAGGTCTTGAAGAGATCAAACAAGAAGAAGATGGTAGTTTACAAATCTTTGCTGATTATACTGACTTTGGAAATATGTCAAAACAACTTGAAGATATGGGAATCGAATATGAAAAAGGTTCACTTCAAAGAATACCAAACTCTCCAGTAGAGATCTCAGATGAACAAATGGAAGAGCTTTCAGTTTTACTTGATAAACTAGAAGATGACGAAGATGTTCAAAATGTATATACTAACTTAGCATAATAAGTTAGTATATATTTTACACTCTCTTTACAAAAGCTATTTTCTATATAGCTTTTGCCATTTTTATTAAAGTATCACTCCACTTTTGACTCATTGGAGTTATTTTTATAACTTTTATTTTTAACTCATTTGCTATAAGTTTAGCCATTTTATCAGATTTATATGGACTTGCAAATATCGCTTTAATATTATTTTTTTTAGCTTTTACTATCAACTCTTTTAACATTTTTGGCTTTGGATTTTTTCCCTCAATCTCTATAGGTATTTGTTTTAGATTGTATTGTTTTGCAAAATATTGCCATGATGGATGAAATACCATAAATTTATTATGATCTTTTTTAGATAATATATCTTTTATTTGTTTATTTGTATTTTCTATTTTATTTATAAACTCTTTATAATTTTTTATATAAAACTCTTTATTTTTACTATCTTTTAATACAAGAGCATCAAGGATATTTGATGCAATTATTTTCACATTTGATGGACTTGTCCAAATATGAGGATCTAAATGCTCATCTTGTGTATGTTCATCTTTATGTAAACTTGATAGTTTTTTTATACCTTTTGATGTCTCAACTATAAGCATCTTTTGATTTAAGCTTTTAAACTTATCTAACCAATGCTCTTCAAATTCAACACCTATACCAAAATATATATCTGCTTTTGCAATCTTTTTCATATCACTTGGTTTTGGTTCATAAGTGTGCATAGAGACACCTGGCTTAACCATAGTAGTGATATTTACCTTATCCTTAGCAATCTCTTGTAAAAATGTTTTTTGTGGTGTTATGCTAACTACAGCGTTTATAGTAGCATAAGAACAAGTTGCGATAAACAACGATGAAATAAAAGCTAATTTTTTCATATTTAGTCCTATATAATTTTTGCAATTATATATCTAACTAGCTTAAAATCTCACCCATATCCCAAAGTAGTTTATTTAGTATAGATTTATCTTCAATTTTAGAATCAAGTTCCTCTACACTATTATTAAATCGTTTAATATAATTAAAGACAATCTCAATACTTTCATCTATATTTTCATGATAATAATCACTATAGATTACAGCTTCAAGTATAGCTTCATCAAATAGTTCTGTTTTTTTCAAAATATTGATATCATTTGAGGCTGCATTTGTAACATATATCAAATCACCTCTAAATTTATCACATACATTATCAAAACATCCAAGTTTTCCAACAAAAGCTCTATCTTCTAATAACTCTTGGTCAATATAAGATAGTATAGTTTTTTTATCTTTATTTGATTGAGTAATATTCATAATATCAATTATAAAATATTTATTTCGTTGAAGTTTTGGAGCATATTTTATATTATGAAAGTTTTTAGAACAAGCCATTAACGATAGATCAATATCATTTTGATAAACATCTGGCATATACATCAATATAGGTGCAATATATTGTTCACTTTTTGGTGTTGGTTCATTTTCAATTGTAGTTCTTACTATATAGATATTGTTTTGTAAATCTTCACTTAGATATATATAAGCTCTATTATATTTTATAACTGCTTGCTTTGCAAATTCTAAAGAATTTAAAACATCACTACTTGTTTTAGATAAAATATCATCACCCATTTTAGCAGATACAATCATATGATTCCACATATCTCTTCTAGCTTCATACTCTTTACCTAAGAACCCAGGTTTTACATGTAAAAGGTTTATAATAAGTTCAGCATTTGAATAATAATACTCAGGTATTGCTTTTAATAATTTATCTTTTTCTTGCCAATAATGAACATTGTCAAAAATTTTTCGTATTGTATTTTTCATGTTAATTAATTATAGCAAACTAAACATTTATTTATTATTATTAGCTATAATTCAATATGACTTTAGAAAATACCCTTAAACAACTCCCTTTAGATCCTGGAGTGTATCAATATTTTGATAAAAATAATAGATTACTTTATATAGGAAAAGCAAAAAATTTAAAAAATAGAATAAAATCATATTTTTCATTTACTCCAACACTTGCACCATCTTCTAAACTAAGTGCAAGAATACACAAAATGATAAGTGAAGTATATAGCTTACAATATATAATTGTAGATAATGAAAACGATGCATTAATACTAGAAAACTCTCTAATAAAACAGCTAAAACCTAAATATAATATACTCTTAAGGGATGATAAGACTTATCCATATATCTATGTTGATTTCTCACAAGATTTTCCAAGACTTGATATTACTAGAAAAGTTTTAAAAGGTAAAAGTATCAAATATTACGGTCCTTACAGTGTTGGTGCAAAAGATATGCTAGATAGTATATATGAGATAGTTCCACTTGTACAGAAAAAAAGCTGTTTAAATGGTATACAAGCTTGTTTATTTTATCAAATCCAAAAATGTCTTGCACCTTGTGAAGGAAAAGTGAGTAAAAAAGAGTATTTAAATCTAATAAATGAAGCTTTAGATTATATACACAATAAATCAAAATTGATTAAAAAACTAAAAGAAAAAATGGAATTTTATTCAAATGAATTTAGATTTGAAGATGCATTGGTTTTAAGAGATCGTATAAAAACTATCAAAAAATCTGAAATAAAATCAACACTTGATTTTGCATCAAAAGAAAAAATAGATCTATTTGGTGTACAAATAAAAGACAATAGAGCAGTAATTATAAAAATGTTTATAAGAGAAGGTAAACTAATATCTACTTCACATAACTTTATAAATATAAGTGAAGTAAATACAGAAATTGATATATACAAAACAGCTATAGTTAATTTTTATAAACAAACATTACCTACACTTCCAGATGAAATTATTACTGTTCATGAACTAGATAATGTAAATGAGTTAAAGGAGTTTATTTATTTACAACAAAATAAAAAGATACCTATAAATAATCCTAAAATTGGAAAGAAAAAAGATCTTTTAAATCTTGCAATAACAAACTGCAATGAGCTATTAAAAATAGATAACAGTACTTCAAATATAAATATCTATAAAGATATAAAAGATCTATTTAACATATACAAATTACCTAATAGATTTGAAGCATTTGATAACTCTCATATTATGGGTCAAGCTACTGTAGGAGCTATGATTATATGGGAAGATAATAAATTCAAAAAAGAGGATTATCGATTATACAATCTTGAAGCAAAAGATGAATACCATCAAATGAAAGAGATGTTAACAAGAAGAGTAGAAAAATTTGAACAAAATCCACCACCTGATGTATGGATAATAGATGGTGGTGCAACCTTAGTAAAACTAGCATATGATATTTTACAAAGTGTTGGTGTTTATTTAGATGTAATTGGTATTGCAAAAGAGAAAGTTGATGCAAAAGCAAACAGAAGTAAAGGTGCAGCAAAAGATATTTTATATACCAAAGACAATGTATATAAACTACAAACAAGTGATAAAAGACTTCAGTTTATACAAAGACTAAGAGATGAAGTTCATAGATCGGCAATTGGCTTTCACAAGAAACAAAAAAGAAAAGAGGATAAACAAATATCTCTACTTCAAATAAAAGGTATAGGTGAAGCTAAAGTAGCCAAACTACTAAAATATTTTGGAGAATTCCAAACAATCAAAGAAGCTAGTTTAGATGAGCTACAAGAGGTCTTAAACCAAAAAGATGCTATACTTATAAAAAATCACTTCAAAGAAGAATAAGATAAACAATGGCTTATATTAAACTAAATAAAAAAAACTTTTTTCATAATCTAGACATAATATGCTCTCATGCAAAAGATAAATCAAAAGTAGCAATAGTTCTAAAAGATAATGCTTATGGACATGGACTTATTGAAATATCTACTATGGCAAAAGAGTATGGAATACAAAATGCAGTAGTGAAAAACACTTATGAAGCAAACAAAATAAAAGGGTATTTCAAAAATATCTTAATTCTTGCTGATGTGCATAATGGGACTTATTCACATACTTTTCACATAGTGATTAACGATCCCCAAGATATCGAATGTTTAGAAGAAAATACTAATATTCACATAAAAATTGATACAGGTATGCATAGAAATGGTATCTCTATAAAAGAGCTTAAAAGCACTATACATAAGGCTTTAGAAAGAAATTTAAAAATTTCTGGAATTTTCACACATCATAAAAGTGCAGATGTTTTAAGTAGTGAATTTTACTGGCAAAAAGAGCAATTTAAGCTAGTAAAAAATGAGCTTCGTGAAATATGTGAAAAACTTAGTTTATCTAATATTAAGATTCATTCTTGTAACTCTGCAGCTTTTTTTAGAACATCAAATCCTAATGAAGATCTATATAGAATTGGTATTGCAGTATATGGTTATAAGATGGATAATTTCTTAAAAAATAATATCGATTTAAAACCTGTCTTATCTTTGTATGCAAAAAGATTATCAACAAGAAAAATTAATAAAAATCAAAGAATTGGATATGGTGGTATTTTTAAATCAAATGAAGATATATCTATATCAACTTATGATGTTGGATATGCAGATGGATTAAAAAGATTTAATCAAGAATATATAGATATACCAAATAACAATAAAATCTTAGGTAGAGTATCTATGGATAATATCAGTGTAAATAGCACTGAAGAAGAGATATGTATATTCAAAGATGCAAAAGAGCAAGCAAAACTACATAATACTATAGAATACGAGATTTTGACATCTTTAAATTCAAATATAAAAAGGATAATTGTTTAAATACAATATCCTAGCTTGCTAATATATCATCCCCATTAGCAATACTTCTTATATTTCTTTTTTTAACATAATTATTCAATCCAATATGGTTGTTATATCCTAAAAGTTTAGCTATTTTTCTAACACTAAGCCCTACTTTTAACAACTCTTCAATCTTATCTCTTTTTTCATCAAATTTTGACTTCTGAATTGTACCTTTTGGTTTACCTAAATGAACACCATCAAGCTTTTTAGCAGTAAGTGCTTCTTTTGTTCTTAGACTCATTAGATCTTTTTCAAGTTTTATAGTCATAGATATAACACCTAAAATCATCTTAGTAAGCATATCTTCATCACTTACTAAATCTAGATTTTGATTTATACTTATTATTCTAACACCAGCTTTTAAAAGCTTATTTATTACATCTAAAATAGATGATATAGTTCTTCCAAATACATTTATATCTGCAACAATTATAGTACACCCTTTTTTACAATCACTAATTAAATTTAATATGTTTTTTTCTTGGCTTGGAATATTAACTTCTAGTTCAACATTTGAATCTAATTTAATATTATTTTTCTTTACATATTTAGCAATTGCAATTGCTTGATCTTGAGTATATTGCTCATCATTTTTATTTATTCTTATAAAACTTATCATCTTGTTCATTTTTATCCTTTATCTATATTGTATAATAATAGTAATAAATATTTAATATATTGTATAATTATAAATATAATGTTTATACATAATGATATACTATTATAACTTAGTTTTTTATTAAAATATTATTAATATTATAAAAACATCTAATTTTTTATTCTTGATATAAAGCAATTTTTAGTTAAAATCATTTTCTAATTAATAGGGAGTTTTTATGAAATTAGTAGTAGCAATTACAGGTGCAAGTGGTGTGAGTTTGGGATTGAAATTTATATCACTTTTACCAAAAGATATTAATGTATATGCAGTGATATCAAATAGTGCTAAAAAAGCTTTAGAGTTTGAACAAAATATACCAATGCCATCAAATGAAAATATACTTTATTATGATGATTCAAGTATTGAAGCTTCCATCTCTTCTGGAAGTTTTCAAACAGATGCAATGATAATATTACCTTGTTCTATGAACACTTTAGCAAAATGTAGTGTAGGTATTGCAGATAGTTTAATCACAAGAGTATTTTCTGTTATGTTAAAAGAGAAAAGACAAATAGTATTAGCACCAAGAGAGATGCCATTTAATACTATACATCTAGAAAATATGACAAAACTATCTTCTATGGGAGTAACTATTGCTCCACCTATGCTTGGATACTACTCAAAACAACAAACATTAGATGATATGGAAAACTTTATTATTGGAAAATGGTTTGATACTCTAAAAATAAAACACAACTTATTTAAAAGATGGCAATAAAGGAAAAAATAGTTTGAAAAGAGCAATATATAGTGGGACATTTGATCCTATTACAAACGGTCATATCGATATACTAAAAAGAGCATTAAATATATTTGATGAGATAATAGTAGCAGTTGGAATAAATGCTAGTAAACAAACAATGTTTGATACTAATACAAGAATTATGTTAATAAAAGAAGCTACAAAAGATCTAAAAGGTATATCTGTAATGTCTTTTGATAACTTACTTGTAGATTTTGCAAAAGAGCAAGGTGTAAATAATATTATAAGAGGTCTTAGAGCTGTTAGTGATTTTGAATATGAACTTCAAATGGGATATGCAAATAACTCTCTTGATGAAAATCTTGAAACAATCTATCTAATGCCAAGTTTACAAAATGCTTTTGTATCTTCATCTGTTGTAAGGGAACTTATAAAACATAATGGTAAAATATCACATCTTGTACCAAATAATATAATAAATTTAATAAGGAAATAAATATGTACTTAATCTTAGAAGGAATAGACACAGCAGGAAAGTCAACTCAACTTGATATCTTAAAACAAAAATACCCAATGGCAATTTTTACAAAAGAACCAGGAGGAACACCACTTGGAGCAAAAATTAGAGAGATGGTTTTAAATGGTGAAGCAACATCAAAAGTTGCTGAGATGTTACTATTTTTAGCAGATCGAGCTCAACATTCATTTGAAATAGTAAGACAAAATCCAGATGAGATGATAATCAGCGATAGAGGTGTAATTTCAGGAATAGGATATGCAAAAGATGTTCCTATGGAAATAGCAATATCTTTAAACCTAGTAGCTCTAAATGGAGCTGTTCCTACAAAAATAGTTTTACTTGAACTATCAAAAGAGGAGTTAGAAAAAAGACTTAGTGCAAAAGAAAATGATGCTATTGAAAATAGAGGTGTTGATTATCTTTTAGAAGTACAAACAAGAATGAAACAAGCAATAAAAGAGCTTAACTTCGATGCTGTTTATATAGATGCTTCGTTAAGTGTTAGCCAAATTGCAAAACAAATACAAGACTTTATTACAGAATAATAAAGATAAAACAAAAGTAATACTACTTTTGTTTTAAAATATCTTTTATAATTATCATTGCTAAGTTTAAAGCCTTAGTTCTATGTGATAGATCTTTTTTATCTTCAAAATCTAATTCACCCAATGTTTTATTATACCCTTTTGGTATAAAAAGTGGATCATATCCAAATCCATTATCTCCTATTTGCTTATCTATAACTTTTCCATGCATCCAACCATGAGTTGTATACATATCATCTTTATAAAATATAGCAATAGCAGCAGTATAAAAAGCATCTGAAGTTTTTATACCTTTATTTTGTAGATTATTTATTAATTTCTCATTATTTTGTTTATCTGTTGCATTAGTTCCAGCATATCTTGCACTATAAATATTTGGTTCATAGTTAAGCTCTTTTACACTAATACCACTATCATCAGAAACTACTAAAAACTCTTCATCTTTAAACTTATCTTTTAGTTTATCTTGAATTATTTTTGCTTTTATTATTGCATTTTCTTTAAAAGTACTTCCATCTTCTATTATATCCATATCACCTAGAAGTTCTTTAAAAGTAAGAACTTCAAAATCAGGTAAAAGAGTTTGAAACTCTTTTATTTTTCCTTTATTTCCTGAAGCTATTACTATTTTTATCATTATGCTTTTTGCTCGTGAGCTGCTACTTCTTCACTTGCTTGTTGTTGCTGATAAATTTCAGATATTATTTGTGTAAGTGCCATAAGACCCATATGGTAACCAAATGGTCCAAAACCTGTAACAACACCTGTACTTGCAGTTGCTGTTATTGATTTTTGTCTAAACTCTTCTCTATGGTAAATATTTGAAATATGCACTTCAACTACTGGTAAAGATACAGCTTTTAGTGCATCACAAAGTGCAATACTAGTATGAGAATAAGCTGCTGGATTGATTAAGATACCATCAACTTCACCTAAACACTCTTGTACTCTGTCTACTAATTCACCCTCTAAGTTTGATTGAAAAAATTCTAACTCAACACCATTTTGCTCTGCAGCACCTTTTAATTGTTGGTGAATCTCTTCCATTTTCATTGGACCATAGATATGTTGTTCTCTAATACCTAACATATTTATATTTGGACCTTGTATTACTGCTATTTTCATTTAAAACCTTTTTTATTAATAATTTAAGGTATAATACCAAATAAAAATATAATACCAAATTAAAGAAGAACTAAGCACTTAAAAAATAGATAAAATAGTAGATTGTAAAGATTTTTGTTGTAGCACTAGCAGGGCTAATGCAAAACAAAAATCTTTGCAAGATACATTTTAGGCTATTTTCCCTATGGGTAGAATAATTTGCACAGTATTTTCAAAAATTTTATATTTGAATTAATAAATTAGTCCTACATATAAAATTTTTAAAACTCTTGCACAACTTATACTATTTAAGTAGCTAGTTATTATTTAATTTGGTATAATCAACAATTAAAAGCCTTTTTATAAAGAATAGCTTAAATTGGAAGGAATAATTTAAAAGACAATATTTTATTAACAATAAATTTTAAAATAACATTTTCAAGAAAA
>Ga0256837_1002609_pt1 | contig 11029 bp, 14 predicted proteins | sample 4562384metaG_FD_185976 | JGI IMG/M metagenome (GOLD analysis project Ga0256837, IMG submission 185976) | Hydrothermal vent microbial communities from Guaymas Basin, Mexico - 4561-384 | ecosystem: Environmental > Aquatic > Marine > Hydrothermal vents | place: Mexico: Guaymas Basin | collected... | reverse complement strand
CGCAAAAGCCTCTTTTATGTCATCACTGTCATGATGAAGTTCTATATGGCGAATAGCCTCTACAACTATTGGTTGTAACTCTGTCCAGATAGGGTTTTTTGAGATTTTTTGGTAAGTGTTTTGATTATTTTTTAAAAGATTTATAGCAACATTTCTATAATTGTTTTTCGATTGATAATTATGCTTTTCTAAAAATGAAACTATGTTTGCTATCTCCTCTTCAACTGCTTCACTAAAAACAAGTTTTACTTCATTTTTAGTACTTTCATATTTATCTATAACAGTTTGTATAAGCTCATCTATCCCTTCTTTTGTAACTGCTGAGACTTTTACACACGGAACACCTATGAGTTCAGACATATAAACTTCATCTACTTCTATACCCTCTTTTTTTGCTTCATCACTCATATTTAGTGCTAAAACTATCTTTTTGTTCATAGTTAAAAGTTCAGAAGTTAGTTGAAGATTTTTTTCAAGGTTTGTGGAGTCCACAACATTGATGATGATGTCATAATCCTCTTGACAAAGGTAGTTGTGTGTAACCCTCTCCTCTATGGTATAGTCTGTAAAAGCATAAGTCCCTGGTAAATCAACAACTGTAAAGTGGTAGCTGTCATAATCAAACAAAACCTCTGTTTTATCTACTGTTACACCTGAGAAGTTCCCTACATGTAGGTGTGCATTACTCACAGAATTTATGAGCATACTCTTCCCAACATTTGGTTGCCCAACAAGTGCTACTTTTATATGTTTTGCTGTTATGGGGCAAGTTTTATTTGTATTCATATCTTTTCTACCTCTATCATTTTAGCTTCTTCTCCTCTTAATCCTATCCTCATTTTTGAAACTTTTATCTCAATAGTTTTTTTTGCTGGTGCTTGTGTCAATATCTCTATAATAGCACCCTTGATAACACCAAAAGAGATAAGTCTCTGTTTTAGCTCTTTGGGAGCATTTATCTTTTTAACTCTTACCTTATCATCTATGTTACATTCAAATAATGTTTTCATTATTCCTCTTTACGATTGAATTGTTTCGGAAATGATAAACAATATCAACTTATATACCGCTTAATGATATTGTTTATCAATTTCAATTTTAAACATTTTCATTTTTTTGATATAATTACACAAAAAAGGTATTAGATGAAATTTCTCTACACACCCTCTTCACACTTCAATTTAGCAAACTTATTTACTTTCGTAAACATAACAGCAGGTCTCCTTGCTACTTACTTTATAACTCAAAACAACTTTTTTGTGGCTATCATTTTAGCTTGGATTGGTGGTGCTTTTGATATTTTTGATGGAAAAATCGCCAGAAAATACAACCTCTCAAATGAGTTTGGTATCCAGCTTGATAGTTTTGCAGACTTTTTAAGTTTTGTTCTTGTTCCAACTTTTCTTATATTTCAAGCAGTTTACTCTCAAAGTTTAGAAGGAACTATGATAATAGTTGCTGGTGCTTTTAGTATTTACTATGTTATATCTGGACTTAGAAGACTCATACAGTTTAACATAAATGCAGATGCAGGAGAGGTTGAGAAATTTTTTACAGGGGTTCCAACACCACTTGGTGCCATACTTTTATGGTTGGTGTATCTTGGTAACACTTATGGATTTATACCTGCTGAGGGTGTAATGGTTCTTATGGTTGCCATAGGATGGAGTCTAAACTCTACACTTAAAGTGCCTCACCCTTAGGCATTACTTTATCTTTTTTGTATCTTTGGATACAACATAAACCTTCATAGTAAAAGATGAACTTATGACATCTTTGTCTCTTTTAAAATGGATGGGAAAATTTACAGAGATTATCCAGTCACTTTTGTTTATGCTATCTAAAAAGTTATAAAAACTCTCGGGGGAGCTTATCTTTGAGGTTGTATTTACCTCATAAGTATCAAATGACTCTTCATATTTTTTTGTTCTTTGTATCTTAGAAAGTTTTAAAGATAAAAAGTATTTTTTGTTCTGCTTTTCAAACCTATCTGGGTTAAATATATTTTCAAAAGCTGTAATTGTATGTCTGTTTTTCTTTTGTAACTCTTTTAACTTTGATAAAATCTCATCATTATAATCTTGATACTGTCTTAATTCAGAGTTTAATTTTTTTACATCTAACCTTTGTACTCTATACTCTTTTCCCTTTGGTATAAGAACTAAAAAAGAGAACAAAACTACAAATATAAGTAAAAATGTAGAGATAGCTATGAGAAAAATATTTGGTCTTGATATCTTAATTTTCATCTGTATTTTCCTCCACAAACATATCGTTTTCTACCTCAACATAGTTTGTAGAAACAAACCTCAACCAACCATTTTTTTCTGGGTAAAAACTACTGTAAGTTTTTGTAAAAATAGACCTAAGTGGTGCTTGAAGCATAAAATTATACACATCTTTTGTAGGGGTAATACCGTAGAGTATAAGCCCATTTTTCAAAAGTTTTGCCTCCGAGAGAGTTATCCTTTGTGGTATGAGGTCAAAAAGATTTGAGATAGAATCTTTTAGTACAGAGTTTTTTGTATGTATCTGCTCCGCAACCATAGATTCTTTCTCTATAAAAGCTATTTGCTCTTTCATTTTAGATATAGAGTTCTCTAAATGTTTTTGTTTAGAGATTATCCTTTCACTCTCTTTTGAAAAACGGTACCCCTTAAAAGATAAAAAACCATAAACACTAAACAACATAAAAATAGTCACACCAAAAAATACAAAAACAAATTTTAACTCAACAGTTATAGCACTTTTTTTTCTAGGTTTAATGTAACTATAACTCATAAATCAAGCTCCATTTTTGTAATATCTAAAACCTCTGCCAAAAGGTCTGCTTTTCTTATGTATGCACTTACAAACATCTCATCTTCTAAATACTTTTTCAAATCATCATCTAAACCTATACTATCTGCCACATAGATTTTTTCAACAAACTCACTCTTATAAATATCATCTTTATAAAAATGTTCCATAGCATTTTGAATAATCAAAAAGACATCATAATCTTTACTATCTACTGGTTCATCTTCCTCATCGTCTTTATCTTTTTCATCTTCTTCATTTGCCTCTTCATACTCATCTTCTAGCTCCTCTTCCAAATCTTTTGAATCTGAAAAATCTTCTATCTCATCCAAAGAGTCTAAATCTTCTATATCTCCAAAATCATCCAACGACCCACCTATGGCATCATCAATATCTACATCATCTAAATCTATACTATCTAGTTCTATGGCATCATCATCCATATCTAGCATATCATCTTCCATCACAAGTTCATCTTCTTCCTCATGATGATTTTTTACTATCTTCTTATGTGTAGCATATAAAAGCTCAGAGTGTGAAAAAACACAAATAGAAACTGCATCTTCTTGCACAAAGACAAACATAGAGTTTTTTTCATCTAACTTATCTTTAAAAAAATGGGAGAGTACAAGAAATGGGGAAAATATAAAATCTACACCTATATCTTCATAATTTTTTTCTATCTCTTTTATATTTTGTTTAGTTGTAAAAAATGCCCAACTATCTTTAAAACATTTGTGTTTTAAAGATAGCAAATCTGTATAGAGTGAAAAATCATCTACTCTACATGTAGGAACAGCCCCCTGTGAAAGACTATAATCCAAAACACTAATATAATAATACGGTGATTGTTCTGTATAATGTTCTATGTAGTCATACATATCATCACTTAAAGATGTTGTTTCAAACTCCTTTGTAGCACTATCTTGAACACTACCCTTATGTGAAACAACCTCTACATGTACGGTAGAAAAAGTGTCATTTACTACTATTGTTACAAATATTTTATTGTATAAATATTGAAAAATCTTATCTAACACTACTTACCTACCCCACAAAGAGGATGTGCATTGTTATAGTTTTTTCTTATCAAAGCACTTCCTAGTTTAGTGTATATTTGTGTTGTTGACAAACTTTTATGTCCCAAAAGCTCACTCACATCTGAGATGGGTGCACCACCATTTAACAAAGATGTAGCATAAGAGTGTCTTAGTTGGTGTGGTGTTACTTTTACAGCTATTTTGTCAAACACTTTATTTACCATATATCTTAAACTATTTTCGCTTAATTTTTCGCCATCTTTTTCAAAAAGAAATTTTTTTACCCCATAACTTTCTATATATTTCTCAACTAACTCTTTTACATCTTTTAAAAGTGGAACATCTCTTGTTTTTGAACCTTTACCAACAACTCTTATCCATTCAGAAGATATATCTTCTAACTTTATATTAGAAAGCTCAGATATACGAAGACCAAGAGTGTAAAGCAACACTACAACAACACTCTCTTGTAAAGATGCTTTTTGTAAAGCCTCTACAATCAATTCATGTTTTATAGGTTTTGGAAGAGTTTTTGAAACTTTAATACTATCATCAGATTTTAAAACAACTCTCATAAGCTTGTTGTCATTTAAGTAGTTTACAAAAGAGCGAACAGCACTTAGTTTTTTACTTTTTGTTGTTGATTTTAAATCTTTCAAAAAAACCCTATATGGCATAAGTTCAAAAACAGTCACAGAGTTTTCTGTGTAGATATCTATATATTCAAAAGCCTCTTGTAAACTCTCATCATAACTTTTTAGTGTCAAGTCTGAATAGCCACGAACATCACTAAGGTAGTCTAAAAAACTAAGTCTATGTTTATTGATTGATTTTTTCAAGTAATTTCTCAAACTTTAAATAGTAGTTTTTTGTATCTTCTACAAGTTTTTTATCTGTTATAACACTAGGTGCCAACTTTTTGTATCTCATAAGCATTATCTGTGTTATGGTTTTTATCTTTGCCTTGTCTGAGTCTTCAAGAATATCTTTTTTTGCCATCTCATTTATCTGTGCTATATATTTTTTAGCATCTTCAACATACTCTACAAACTTCAAAGATGTCTGAGACTGAGTCATAATAGTTGAAGCCATACGGTTGTAAACATCTAACCCAAAAGCCTCTTTTGAGAGGGTATATGCTTCTTTATAGTCCCCTATCTCATAGTAAAATTTTGCTTCCAACGACTTTTCATAAGATGGGTTTACCATAAAAAATACAACCATAACAACAAGTGTAAAAAAAGCTATAAAAGGTAGTTTAATGTTCATTTTTTAACAACCCCTCTTTTATAACTTTTTTTGCACTTTGCATATCCATTTTGGATATATCTATCATCTCACTTATGTAGTAGTGTATCTCACCAAAAGGTTTTGGTATGACAAATTTGTCCCAAGATTTTAGTTGCCAAAACTTTGTTGGCTTTATCTCTACAAGAGTTATCTTTACCCCCGCTTTTTGAGCCATAACTACAATCCCATCTGCCACCTCGTGTCTAGGACCTTTTGGTCCATCTGGTGTTATGCCCAAATCATAACCTGATTTTAACTCTTTTATGGCACTTATGAGAGCCTTCACTCCACCCCTTGTAGATGAACCACGAATAGCTTCAAAACCAAAAAAACCCAAAGTCTTTGCTATAAGGTTTCCATCAAAATGTTCTGAGATTATAAGTTTTGCATGTGGAGGGTTTCTGTACCTTTTGTAAGCATAAGGTATCATCAAAAGTTCACCGTGCCAACAAGCCATAATAAACGGCTCATCACACAGTTTTTGTGGTGCATGAAAGATTTTTTTGTTAGTCAAAGATAGAACTCTTATGAGCAAAGAGCCTACAAAAGGTACAAAAATAGTAGCTAATTTTCTTAATAGTTTTTTACTCAACCAACTCACCAGTTAAAATAGTTCTACCAATAGATGTTATCTTAACATCTCTAAACTGCCCTAAAAGCTCATCTGAACCTTTTACTTTTATGATTATGTTGTTATCACTCCTACCTGAAACATAGTAGTTTGAGCTCAACTCTTCAAAATAGACATTATAAACTTTACCAAGATGAGTTTCATTTTTCTCATCTAAAAGTTTTGTGTGTAACTCCTGTAACTCCGTAAGTCTAGCAGAGGCTTCATCTGCATCTACCATAGTTAGATGTTGAGCCTCAGTCTCTGGACGGGGAGAGTATTTAAAAGAGAAAATCTGGTCAAATTTTACCTTTTTCATAACATCAAGAGTATCTTCAAAATCTTCCCTTGTCTCAGTTGGAAAAGCTACTATAATGTCTGTACTTATGGTAACATCTGGGCAACTGTTTCTTAGTTTTTCAACCCTGTTTAAAAACCACTCTTTTGAGTAGCCTCTTTTCATATCTTTTAAAACTTTTGTACTTCCACTTTGTAGTGGCATATGCATAGATTTACAGATTTTTGGGTTTGAGGCAAACTCCTCTATGAACTCATCATCCATATGAAAAGGGTGTGGAGATGTAAATCTGATTCTTTCCAAACCATCTATTTTAGATAATCTTCTCAAAAGCTCTGTAAAGTTTACTTTTTCATGTTCAGAGGAGAAACGGCGACCATAGTTGTTTACATTTTGCCCTAAAAGAAAAATCTCTTTTGCTCCGTTTTGTACAACTCTCAAAGCCTCTTGTAAAATCAAATCCGTAGGTATGGAAACCTCTTCACCACGAGTTTTTGGAACTATACAAAAAGTACACTTTTTATCACAACCTATTGAGATATTTATGTAAGCTTTATAAGGTGATGAGCGAAAATCGTTAAAAGCGAACTGACTTTCGTCGTAGTTTATATCTACCTCAACAGCTTTTGGCTTGTGTAAAACCTCTGTAATTTTAGATACATTTCTAGCACCCAAAACAAAACTGACATAAGGAGCTCTTTTTATAATCTCATCTCCAAGATGTGAAGCGGTACACCCACAAACACCTATTTTCGCACCATCTTTTTTCTTTTTGTTAAAAACACCCAACTCAGAAAAAAGTTTTGAAACAGGTTTTTCCCTAACAGAACAAGTATTTATCAAAATCAAATCGGCCTCAGCCAACTCACTTGTTACCTCATACCCCTCTTTTTCACTTAGCTCAGCAATAATATGCTCACTATCGCGAGAGTTCATAGCACAACCAAGTGTTTCGATAAATAACTTTTTAGACATCTGTTTCTCTTTTTAGTTCATTATATGTACTTGGTACATGTAGTCATTATCTGCTAAACCAAATTTTACTTCACTCATATAAAAACTTTTACCTTTTGCTTCAAAATAATCTTGCATTTCAAGTAAATCTTTATGAGAGTTTTCTCTGTCAAAGTAAAAAATAACACTATCTTCTTTTTCTAATGCCGACTCTATCTTAGAGAGTTCAACTTTTTTTGGTTTTACATCTAAATCTGTTCTTGCAAATTTCAGTTCCATATTTAATCCTCATACTTTTTTTGTGCATTATATAAAAACTCTACTAAAAAGCTGATTAAACTACATTTTATACACTTTTGAGTATAATTTCTAACTTCAATTTTAAGAAATCCCCAAGTACTTACCATTGTTCAGATTTCTTAATTTACTAACAGGATACAATTATGGAAAAAATTTTAGATATAGCAGAAGCGATAGCAAATGAAAAAGGGTTAAACCCACAAAAAGTTTTAGAAGCACTTAAAGATGCTTTTGTTCAAACTGCAAAAAGAGTGATTGGTCAAAATCTGGCTTTTGAAGCACAAATTGATGATACTACAAAAACTATAAACATTATACAAACTATAACAGTTGTAGCAGATGATGATGAAAAACTACAAGATGAAGAGTTAGCACCAGCTTACATAACTATAACAGAAGCAAGAGAGTATGATGACCAAGTTGAGTTGGGTGACCAACTACAAATACCTCATGACTTAGAAGAGTATGGTAGAACAGCAGCTTCTTCTCTTCACCGTGAGATAGAATACCACATACAAAAACTTATAGAAGATGAGCTTTTTAACAAATACAAATCTAAAATAGGAACAATTGTAACTGGTCGTGTTACAAGAGTTGATGGTAACAACAACACTTACATAGAGATAGATGAAGTTCGTGCTGTTTTACCTATGAAAAGCCGTATAAAAGGTGAAAGTTTTAAAGTAGGTGACCATTTAAAAGCTGTTGTTCGTAAAGTAAATATGGACAAAATAAACGGAATACAAATTGAGCTTTCAAGAACCAGCCCGAAATTTTTGGAAGAGCTTTTAGCACTTGAAGTTCCAGAGATAGCAGATGGTATGGTAGTTATACACAAAGCAGCTCGTATCCCTGGACAAAGAGCAAAAATAGCGATTATGAGTACACATCCAAACATAGATGCTGTTGGAGCAACTGTTGGTGTAAAAGGTGTTCGTATAAATGCAGTTAGCCAAGAACTTCAAGGGGAAAATATAGACTGTGTTGAGTACACAAACATACCAGAACTTTTTGTATCTAGAACTATGAGCCCTGCTATCATCTCACATGTAGAGATTGTTAAAAATGAAAAAGGTGAAGATGAAAAAGCAATCATCACACTACCAGCAGACCAAAAAAGCAAAGCCATAGGAAAAAGTGGAATAAATATCCGTCTAGCTTCTATGCTAACAGGTATGCAAATAGAACTTGTAGAGAGTGGAACAACAACAGAAGAAAGTGAGCAATCTAGCCAACCAAAAGATGGTGTTGATGCTCTTGAAGCGTTGTTTAACTAAAAAAATATCAGTAACTCTTTGTTACTGATATTTTATATATGGATTTAACCTCAACAAAATCAAATCTGCCAACATATTTCCAACAAGTGTTAAAAATGATGTTATCATTAAAATCCCCATTATGACTGGATAGTCTCTGCTCATAGCACTCATATAGAAAAGTTGCCCCATCCCCTCTATGCCAAAGATAGATTCCAAAATAACACTACCACCAATCAACCCAGGCAAAGAAAGACCTAGAAGTGTAATCATAGGTGGTAAAAGGTTTGGCAATATATATAGTCTTAACAAATCTCTTTTAGATATACCTCTACTCAAAGCAAAATAGTAATAATCACTCTTCAAAATATCTAATGTAAGTGAGCGAACATAAACTATCATACTTCCAAGACCTGTAAAAACTATAACAAATATAGGCAAAAACAGATGCCACAACATATCTAAATAGTATACAAACCCATCTTTTGTGTCTATGGAGTGAAGTCCTGCTATGGGGAAAAGTTTTAACTCTATGCTAAAAGATAACATAAGTAATAAAGCAAGATAAAAAGATGGCATAGAAAAAGAGACAACAGCAAATTGTTTAGCTAAAAAATCTTTTTTGCTTGCATAATTTAGTGCAGATTTTATACCAAAATATATAGAAAAAACAAATATAAAAAACATAGAAACTATATTTATAAAAAGTGTAACGGGTAACCTTTTTGAAATCTCATCAAAAACATCTTCACCACTTACAAAAGATATGCCAAAATTTAAACTAAACATACTAAATAGCCAGTCAAAATATTGTTGATACAGTGGTTTATCTAAACCATAAACAGATTTTAGTTGAGAGATAGCTTCTTGTGTCATATTTGGGTTAAGCTCACCAGAGGCAAAAAAACTATTTGGTGCAAGATGAATAGCACCAAACGATATGATTGAGATGAAGAATAACATAGATGCTATGTAGAAAAAACTTTTATAAATTTGTAACATAAAGTGGATTATATCACAAAAAGACTACTCAAAGGAGTAGTCTGTGAGATTAGAAACTAGCAGATATAGTAGCTACTAGGTTGTTTTCACTGTCTTTTGTACTATCATCGTAGTCCATACCTGTAAATGCAACATTTACAGCATATTTATCATACTCTTTTGTAGCACCTACTGAGTAGTAGTTGTCTTTGTTATACATACCATAAGCTAAGTCTGCTGTTACATCCATTGGAAGTTCAACAGAAGCACCTAACTCAATGTTATCTTCTGGGTCAGTATCGTTAGTTTTTACACCATAAGAGTATGTAACACTAACAGTAGTTTTATCAACAGTTTTTGCCAAACTTACATAAGCCTCAGCAAAGTTAGCAGCTTTTGCTGCATTTGGATAAGCATACTGTATAAAACCTACATCATAATCAAAACCTTCATAATCATTTGCATAACCAGCATAAAAATCCATCTCCATAGATGCCTTTCCATCTTTATCACTACTTACATCTACATTTGAACCCCAAGTTCCAGCATAAAATTTATCATAAGCTAAATCAATACCACCTTGAATAGCAGGAGAGTTACCATTTTGAGACATACCTCTCCACACATAGTTACTTGTCATAGCAACATTCGCACTTACCTCAACATCTTTTACATCAAAACCTTCTGCCATTACACCTGTACTTACAACTGCTGTTGCAACTAAACTTAAAACAATTTTTTTCATTTTTTTCCTTTTAAATATGATACTTTAAGCAATAAACTCTTCAACCAAAGATGTTGGTCTGCCTATAATAGCTTTGCCGTTTTTAAAAATGATAGGCCTTTGTATCAAAATTGGGTTTTGATACATAGCTTCTATGAGTTTTTCCTCATCTATTTGAGCATCTAAATTTAGCTCTTTATATACCTCTTCACCTGTTCTCATAAGCTCTCTTGCAGAGATATTTAGGAGTTTAAGTGCTTGTTTTATCTCATCTTTTGTTGGAGTATCTTTTAAGTACTCCACAACTCTACACTCACTACCAGAAGATTTTATAATCTCCATAGCAACACGAGATTTAGAACATTTTGGATTATGCCAAATTGTTAAATTTTCCATTTTTATTCCTAAACATAAATTTTTAAAATTATACATTATTTTGTATATTTTCCTCTTTTACAAACCATATAAAGATTAAAGGTATAAACAATAAAGTTAAAAATGTACCAACAATAAGCCCACCAATAGCAACTGCACCAAGTGGAGCAAGTCTTTCTAAACCTATGGCAGTACCCTGTGCTACTGGCCACATACCAGCAGCTACGGCAAATGCTGTCATTAAAATAGGTCTTGTTCTAATTTTTATACTCTCTTTCATAGCTTCAACTTTACTAAGTCCTTGTACCATCTTCTCTTGTGCAAAATGTATAAGTAAAATCGCATTGTTTACTATAATTCCAGAGAGGAGTATAAACCCCATCATAGCAGGCATAGATGTAT
>Ga0256837_1002608_pt1 | contig 11032 bp, 13 predicted proteins | sample 4562384metaG_FD_185976 | JGI IMG/M metagenome (GOLD analysis project Ga0256837, IMG submission 185976) | Hydrothermal vent microbial communities from Guaymas Basin, Mexico - 4561-384 | ecosystem: Environmental > Aquatic > Marine > Hydrothermal vents | place: Mexico: Guaymas Basin | collected... | reverse complement strand
ATAATAAACTGTTTTTTTATAAGTGAGTTGAGATGGACACCACTAATGACTATATTTCTTCGAAAGAGTTCAAGTTGTAGAGGAAGTTCCAGCTCTTTACACACCTCTGTAGCTACTTCTAGTGAAAAAAAGGTAATAGGATACTTTGCAAATTCAAATCTATCATCTTTTATACCCTGATTTGGAACTAGTTTGATAGACTGATGGGTAAGTGTTGGTGCATCCCCTTGAACAAACTTCTCTTTTGTAAAGTAGTTATGCTCAGGAGATGAGTATATCTTATGGACAGTTATAGCTGTTTTATACAAGAGAGAGAAGTACCACAAGTAAAATAGGAGGGGTTACAATCAGTCCAAACTTGGAGTAAGACCAAAAACTGATATTGACCCCTTTTTTCTCAAGAGTATGGAGCCAAAGCAGGGTAGCAAGAGAACCAAAAGGGGTCATCTTTGGTCCGAGGTTACATCCAACGATGTTTGCATAGATCATCGCTTCATTGCCTATATCTACTAAAGCAATATCCATAATCATAATGGTAGGCATATTGTTCATAAATGCAGAGAGAATAGCTGCTAAAAATCCTGTTCCCACTACGGCAATAGTTTGTGATTGGGAATTGAGGTAGTGAAGGATATGGGCAACTTCATCTGTAAGTCCTGCATTTTTAAGACCATATACCACTACATATAGGCCAAGAGAAAACCAAACAACCTGCCAAGGTGCTTCTTTCATAATAGTAGTTGCTTTGACTGTTTTTGTAAAAGAAGCTATGCTTAAAAAGATAATAGCCCCACCAAGTGCAAAAACAGAGATAGGGATGTTGTATCTATCTCCAATAAAATAAGCAGAGAGTAAAAGAGCTAGGAAAAACCAAGAAAATTTAAAAAGTCCCTGATGTTTGATAACACTTTGTGGATCTAAAAGAAGTGTTGTATCGACTCTCTTTGGTATATCTTTGTGTAGAACTCCATAGAGCACAATCATACTAATGGTAACACTTACAAAATAGGGGATAATCATAGTGGAGATAAACTCATAAAAACCAATGTTGAAGTAGTTTGCTGTTACAATGTTGGTAAGATTTGAAAATACAAAAGGGAGCGAGGCACTGTCACTTATAAATCCACCTGCAAGTAAAAAGGCAAGGATGGTTTTGGTATTTAAACGCAGTATGCGCATTTTTGCAAGTAAGATAGGGGTCAATATTAGTGCTGCTCCATCATTGGCAAAGAGTGCTGAAACAAAGGCACCTAGTAAGATAGAGTAAAAAAACATCTTCACTCCGCTTCCCTTAGAAAACTTTGCCATCTTTAATGCTGCCCACTCAAAAAATCCAATCGCATCCAAAACCATAGAGAGGATAATTATCCCGACAAATGCAAGGGTAGCATCCCAGATGATATCAAACACAATCTTAACATCATCAAAACTGACAAGACCAAGAGTAAGAGCAACACCAGCACCTATAACAGCACTTGTTCCAATTTGTAGCCCCTTAGGTTGCCATATAACAAAAAGAAGGGTGAGTAAAAAGATAGATATAGCGAGTATCATTAAAGACCCAGTTCCATTCTCACTATAGGTGTGAGTTCCATTTTAATTAATTTCAGTGTTTTAGTAAAGGCACTATAATTTTTTCCATCGGGGTCTTCGTAGCCAACATGGATCACTTTGACATCTTTAGGAAAAATGGGACAAGACTCTTTAGCATTGTCACATACAGTCACCACAAGGTCAAACTTTATATCTAAAACTTTGTCTATCTTTTTAGAGTGGTATTCATCTTTCCAAATACCTTCCTCTTGTAAAACTTTTTTGGCATTTGGATTGACCTTGCCACTTGCTTTGACACCAGAACTATAAGCATCAACACCATCAAGGTAAGCATTAAGTACAGCTTCCCCTATGATAGAGCGACATGAGTTTCCTGTGCAAAGAATTAAAACTTTTTTATTTTCCATTTTGACATCCTGATTGTAGTTGTGGAGTATTGAGCTCTAAGTGAGCTATCTCTTTGAGTATAGAGAGGCGAAATTCATCGAGTGGCGTTCTGATGGAGTAGTATGCCCATCGTCCTCGTCTATCAACCTTTAAAAAGCCTGCATCTTTTAAGATTTTCAGGTGGCGTGATATGCGTGATTGAATCATCTCAAAAGAGTTCTCAATGTCACACACACAGACCTCTTTGTTTGTATCTATAAAGTGTAAGATTTTTATGCGAGTTTCATCGTTGAGTGAACCCATTGTTTTGAGAAAAATATCCATCCATACTCCTTTGATTGTGGAAGTATAACAAAATAAATTACATATATCAAGATATATTGATATATGTAATGGAACATATCTTGCTGAATATTTTTCATTAAATGTGAAAGAGAATTGAATGCTGTTATTGAAAAATTCAAATGAGAGAATTTATTATTACAAGATAAATGTGTATCAAACACTTTTTGGAGATTATTTGGTACAAAAAGAGTATGGTTTAAAACAAAACCTCAAACCTACAAATACCATCAAAGAGTATGTAGATTCTAAACGCGAGGCACTATATAAAGTGCTCGATATCGCTATTGATAAAAAAGAGTTAGGTTACCTCAAAGCTTCATAAACTCTTTACTTAAACTTTAGTGCCAAAGACTAAAGTTTTAAAGTATCTTCCACCCCAAACTAAAAAGAGAATCAACCACAAACTAAATGAGATATCAAACAAAAAGTCTAAACCCCATCCAAATGCTACATTGATACTAAAGAGAACGCGAGCAAGAACGACAAACTGAATGAAGATAAATATCTTGGTTGCTAGTGCATCGCCATGAGGAGGTTGTCCTGAGTGTCCAAGGGTAACTCTCGTTCCAAATCCAACAAGTACTGTAGTTAAAAATCCTATGGCTAAAAGATGGATATTTAAAAAATAAAATGATGTTCCAAGAACTAACTCAGCTATGAGAGATATCGCAGAGAGTAAAAATGCCATCGGAAGCCATGCTAGTGCTAGGTGGAGTACCCAAAGGATGGCAGGGGAATTGAACGGGTGGAGTTCCCATCGTAAAAACTCTTTTGCCATATATACTGCTAAGAGTAAATCTATGATAATCTCACCTATGGTAATTCCACTTGTACTAAAGATAGACTTGAAGATAAAAAGGGTAAAAACAATCTTGACAAAGTTTTCATTTTTTTGAGCAAAGGAGTGGGAGAAAAAGGGGATCATACGTTGCCCTACACTAAACGCCAAGAAGATAAGGTAGAGATAAAACGCGATGTTGATAGCTACATCCTGGAGTGCAGGGGTAAACTCACTCAAGATAAACAGTAGATTGGCTCCAAGACCAAAGTAGCTAGCACTTAAAATCCAAAAAGAGTCTGTTTTATCTGGTGCCATACCCTCTTTATAGATTTGGTGAAGTTTTTTTACAATTAAAATTTCACCCACTAAGATAACGAGCATAGCACCTACAACAAATAGTTGGGATATAAATATAGCGATGATAAACAAGAGGGAGCCAAGAGCATTAATGGCAAATACATTTGTATAGTATTTCTTCTCTATCACTTGTGCCTGATTAAACCTTGGAAAAGTGGTAAATAAAAAACCGGTAAATAGGTTGGTAAAAACAAGGTAGACAAGGGAGTATACATGGAAAGTTCTTGCATCTATCTCAAGGGAAAGAATCCCCTTGTAACTGAGTGCAAAAAGTAGCATCATTATAAATGCATTGAGTATCCCAAGTACAAAGAAGGGTTGATGAGGTTGTGATAAAAAATAGTTCTCTTTTTTTTGTGTGTTCATAATGTTCCTAAATGAAGTAATCTTGTCCTAGTTTTTGACAATAAGCCCCAAGCATTGCATGCTCAAAGTCATTGTTTGTGGCATACTGGTAGCCAAAAGTTTTTGCCCACATCTGATGCTCTTCCATACAAAGATAGAAAAAGACTTTATCCTCTCCCTCTTGCCATGACTTGAAGCTTTTATAGGCATGTTGAAACATCTCCACTTTTGTAGAGTCTGGGTAAGATGTTTTTCCACTTGCATCTTCGTGGGGAATCTGTGTGATTTTTGTATGAAACTCACGACCTCGAAGCTGTTTGATAACAGGCTTGATAAAGGTGAGTGTTCCAAAGCTCACGAGTGCCACCTCTGATGGGTCGAATTTTAGTATAAGTTTTTCATATACCTCTTGATATTCATCAAGATAGCCCACATACTCTACGATAGGATGAAAATGAAAACCAACTTTGACACCCTTGTCTGCAAGTTTTCTTGCTGCATTGATGCGTTTTTCAAGTGAGGCTGTGAGGTGCTCTTCATTTTCTATAATGGTAGGAGTGTTGAGACTCCAAGTACAGAGGATGTTTTTAGGCAGATCATTCTCAAGGAGGTACTTGATGTTGTCTGATTTTGTTTTAAACTCTAAAATCACATTGGGGTTAGCTCTTGCAAACTCAAAAAGAGCATCTAAAATTCCTTCACGATTTCCAAACATCAGTGAATCGCTCGCTTGTCCTGTTCCTATATGATAAGTTTTATGTGGATCAAGGTTTAGGTTGAGAAGTTTCTCTTTAAAACCTGCATCAAAGGTGATGGTGTTTTGGTTGTAAAAACTTTGGATAGAGCAGTAAGAACAATCAAATCCGCAAGACTCGACAGCATCAAGAGTTAAAAGGTTACAGCACCTTGTTTTCTCACTTGCAACGGGACAAAGACCAAGACCAAAACCTTGTTTCTCTGCTACTTTAAAAGTAAATTTTTGCTCTTTAGGGATGTTTTTGAGGGTGAACTCCTCATAGGAGTTTGGAGTATCACGAATCTCTTGGTAGCGTTTTACAAGTCGAGTAAAAATGACTTTTCTTTGTGAATGTTCAGGAAAAATCTCTTCAATCCCCCGCTCATCCCACATCTCTAAATCTCTAGCGATGTTTATAATCTGCTTGAGCTCTTGATTGGAGAACTTATGCAAAAAAGCCTTCTCTTTTATGAAGTTTTGCTCATTTGCAGGTAAGTTTGTATAAAAAGTGTTTTGTATCGCTGTATTAAATTTTTGCTCATATGAATTCATGGGCGAATTTTAGCGAAAATTATATAAGAGTTAAATGCAATTTTTGACTTAGAGGAGTATACTTATTTTAGAAAGGAATTATTATGTATGTAGGTGAAAAACTTTTTATCAATCTTCTAATCATTATAAGTGCTTTGTTTTATTGGTACACATCGAATCATATTATCCCTGCTATCTTGGGTGTTGTATTTATGATTCTATACATTATAGATGAGAGTTTTTCTTTTGTTTCACTCTCTTTAGCCCTTTTTACAATACTTTTTATTATCTATTTTTTATTTTATGATTATGTAAAGTATCTCCCTTCAGATGGGACACTCCATTTTGGAGCTAGTGTGATATATATGATAGTAATCGCATTCAAAGCCAATGATATCTATGCATCTGATTAGATAAGATTGCAATTTGTCATATTTTTTCTTTTTTTCTTTTTCGTAGATTAAAATAATGAAAAAAGAAAGGAAAATGATGATCTTAGGGAAGTGTCCTTATTGTGAAGATGGCTCTATTGAGGTGAGAGATAAAGAGGTGCGAGGGAAAAAAGTAAAACTTTATGCTTGCTCTAATGCTCATTGGATGAGTGAAGATGGCGAGATGTATGAACTGACACAAGATGCAACTTGCGACTTTCGTATTTGGCAAAACTCTTTAGCAAAGTATGGAAAATGGCTTACATATAAAGAGGTAAGAGAACTTTTAGCAGAGGGTGAGCTAGAGGTGGAACTTCTTAGTAAAAAATATGGCAAAAAAGTTTATTACAATAAAACCATAGTGTTAAATCAAGAGTATGGTGTAAGTGTTTTGTGGGATTAGTTTTACTATAAGTCTATCTTAGATAAAATGGAGCTATGTTAAAACAGTATAAAGAAGCGATAGAAAAAAGCAATATTATCTCTAAAACAGATATTAAGGGGATCATCACATTTGTAAATGATGAGTTTTGCAAAATATCGGGTTATACAAAAGAGGAACTTCTTGGTTCTAACCATAATATAGTACGTCATCCAGATGTACCTGCTTCAAAATTTAAACTTCTTTGGGACACCATAAAAGCTAAAAAGATTTATAAAAGTACAGTAAAAAATTTAGCCAAACAAGGCAATACTTTTTATGTCAATACAACGGTTGTCCCCATTTTAGATGAGAATGGAGAGATAGAAGAGTTTATAGCGATACGTTACGATGTTACAAAAGAGGTTTTTTATAAGCAGGAGTTGCAACGCAGAGAGTTAGAACTTGAAGAGTTAAATAGCAGTTTAGAAAAAAGGGTTCAAGAAAAAACAGCACAACTTCAAGAGCTCAATGCTACCTTAGAAGCAAGAGTAAAAAAAGAGATCTCTAAAAATGAAGAGAAACAAAAGCTAATGTTTATGCAGTCGCGTTTAGCTTCTCTTGGAGAGATGCTTGCAAATATTGCACATCAATGGAGACAACCACTCACCGAGTTAAATTTAACACTCTTTAGTATGAAAAAAGCAGCTCAAAGAGGGAGAGATGAGGATCTCGAAATACTTTATGACGATAGTAAAAACATTATTAAAAACATGTCCAACACCATAGATGATTTTACAAACTTTTTTCGACCAAACAAGGAAAAAGAGTATTTTAAAATAGCTCATAGCATTAATGAGTCACTGAGTATTTTAGAACAGCTTTTAAAAAAAGAGATGGTTTCGGTAAAGGTAGACATAGAGGTTATAGAGGTTTTTGGCATAGCAAATGAGCTTTCTCAGGTTCTTATTAATCTTTTAAAGAACTCTATAGATGCTTTTGTTGGTAATAGCATACTCATTCGAGAGATAAGCATAAAAGTAAAACGCGATGGAGAGTTTGCAAGTATAGAGTTTAAAGATAATGCAGGTGGTGTAAAAGTGAAAAATCTTTATAAAATTTTTGAACCCTATTATACAACAAAACATAAAAGCCAAGGAACAGGACTTGGGCTTTTTATGTCCAAAATGATTTGTGAAAAAGGTTTAGATGGCTCTATAAATGTAGAATCTAAAAAATCAACCACAACTTTTACAATAAAAATTCCCCTAGAGTCTCACTATGAGTAGAAAAAAGCTTAAAGAGTTGAAAATTCTTCTTGTAGAAGATGAGGTAAAACTAGCTTCTTTGTTAAAGAACGCCATTGGAGATAGTTTCTATAGCTTTAGCATCGCATCTAATGGGGAAGAGGGCTTAGAGATGTTTGAAACTCTTGTACCAGACATAGTAATCACTGACATAATGATGCCTCGTATGGATGGTTTAGAGATGTCTAAAAGAATTAGAGTTTTAGATGCCGATATCCCCATTATAATTTTAAGTGCTTTTAGTGAAACAGATAAGTTTTTAAACGCCATTGATGTAGGTGTTATTAAGTACCTTATAAAACCTTTTGACCCTGATGAACTTTTAGAGTACATTAGCTCTTTGAGTGAAAAATTCGAAAGTAAATCTATAGCACTTATAGATGGGTTTAGTTTTCACATGATGAAAAAAACTCTTTACAAAAATGGTAGATATGTCGCTCTCTCAAAAAATGAAAAAAGATTTATAGATTATTTGATTCAAAACTATTCTGAAAATGAGATGGTAAAAGATAAAGAGATAAAAATGCTTCTTTGGGAGAGTGAAGAGGTGAGTGATGAGCGAGTAAGAACTTTTATTAGAAGATTGCGCCAAAAAACCTCTAAAGAGTTGGTTATTAATCTAAAAGGTTCAGGGTATCAAATAAAAAGACTACCTCCAGACAAGCTCTAACTCTTGAGAGAGTTTTTCTTTGTCAAAAACCTTATGTGGTGCTGAAATATCTCCTATATTGGAGCCTGTATCGAGAAAATTTTGTATGTAGTATTTGTTTGTATAGTTTCTCTTTTTTAAATCTTTGATTATAAAATTAATATCCTCTTCGTTAAGTAGATCACTATGAAGTGTTGTTCTTACTTCAAATGCCATTTCACTTTTAATAAGAAGATCAAGTGTTTGAGAAAACTCTTTATATTTTTTTGAGTGTGTAATATGGGTAAATTTGTACTCTGGGGCTTTATAATCGATGGCTATAAAATCAAGTAATTTTAAATTTATAAGCTCTTGAATGGTTTGATGGTTTGTACCATTTGTATCGAGTTTGACAGAGAAACCCAAATGCTTAATTTCTTGTATAAAAAAAACCAAATTATGAAGAGTTACCTCCCCGCCAGAGAGAACAACTCCATCTAAAAGACCAACTCTTGTTTTTAAAAAATCTAATGCATCCATTAAAGAGTAAGAAGATTTTTTTGCAAAAACTATCTCTGGATTATAGCAGTAGTCACATCGCATATTGCATGAACTAAACCAAAAAATAGCAGCTAGGTGATCTTTATAATCAAGATGTGTAAAGTGAGTTATATCGTAAATGATATAACTACTCTTTAAACTGTTTTCTCTCTCTATGTTCACCTGTTTTGCCTATGTTAAAACTTTCAACAGGTCTATGATAACCCATTACTCTTGTATATACAATGCATTTTTGTCTCTTATCGTTAAAGCGACTTAATATATCTTCTTTACTCATGATGCCTTCTCCTCTTTAAATTGTTCTAGTAACTCCTCATCACATTTAGGACAGAATTCATGCTCTCCTGAAATATACCCATGTTTAGGACAAACAGAGAAAAGAGGAGTTACAGTTATGTATGGAAGCCTAAAATTTGATATAACATTTTTAACTAGCTTACGACAAGCCTCAGTGGAGCTTACTTTTTCTTGCATATAGAGATGCAGAACCGTTCCCCCTGTATATTTTGTTTGCAGTTCATCTTGAAGGGTGAGTGCTTCAAAAGGGTCATCTGTTAAATTAACTGGAATTTGTGAAGAGTTAGTATAGTAAATGTTTTCATCCATGCCCGCTTGAAGAATATCATCTCCATATCTTTTCTTATCTTCTTTTGCAAATCTGTATGTAGTTCCCTCTGCTGGTGTAGCTTCGAGGTTGTAAAGATTGCCACTTTTTTCCTGAAATGTAACCATTTTTTCTCGCATGGCGTTTAAAATACTTGTTGCCATCTCTATACCTTGAGGGGAACTAATGTCATACTCATCATCACTAAAATTTCTAATCATCTCATTGATTCCATTGACTCCAATAGTTGAGAAGTGATTGTTAAAACCGTGAAGATACCTTTTTGTATAGGGAAAGAGCCCTCTGTCGTAAAGTTCTTGAATGAAAACTCTTTTTTTCTCTAGGGTAGAGTAAGCATAGTTCATAAGTTGTTCAACTCTTAGAAAAAGAGCCTCTTTGTTCCCCTTATATAAAAAACCAATTCGTGCCATATTAAGTGTTACCACCCCAATACTTCCTGTCATCTCTGCACTACCAAATAGGCCACCACCTCGTTTAAGAAGCTCTCTTAAATCAAGTTGTAGTCTACAACACATACTTCGAACATGTCCAGGTTTGTAAGCCTCTGGGTTTTCTATTAAGTTTCCATTTTCATCTTTTTTAAACTGGCTTCCTATAAAGTTCTGAAAATATGAAGAACCAATTTTAGCGGTATTCTCAAACAGCAAGTCTGTATTCTCGCCATACCAATCAAAATCGTCAGTTATATTGACAGTTGGAATAGGAAATGTAAAAGGTTGACCAGTTTTATCGCCCTCTGTCATAACCTCGTAGTAAGCTCTATTTATCATATTCATCTCAGGTTGGAAATGTTTGTAGGTCATACTTGAGAGGGAAGGAGATCCTCTCTCTTGTGCTTTGAATCTTAGTTGACTATCTATCATATTATTAAATAGGTGCTTTTGCTTACTTGTTGGAATTTGCTCTTTTAAATCGTCTGGAACATTCCAATCTATGGTTATGTTTGTAAAGGGTGATTGTCCCCATCGTGCAGGAACATTTAGGTTATAAATAAAACTTCTAATACTCTTTTTTACCTCCTTAAAAGTTAATTTGTCTTTAAATACATAGGGTGCGAGATATGTGTCAAAAGATGAAAATGCCTGAGCTCCAGCCCACTCACTTTGTAAAATACCAAGAAAATTTGCCATCTGCCCAAGTGCTTCTGCAAAGTGTCTAGGTGCATCACTCTCCACTCTTCCTCTTACCCCATTAAACCCCTCATCAAGAAGTACTCTGAGACTCCAACCAGCACAGTAACCAGTTAAGCAGTCTAAGTCATGAATATGATAATCCCCATTTCTATGGGCATATCCCTCCTCTTTTGAGTAGATTTTATCTAGCCAGTAATTGGCTATGACTTTTCCAGCAGTATTGTTTACAAGCCCTGCATTGGAGTAGCCTGTATTTGAGTTTGCTTTAATTCTCCAGTCACTTCCATTTATATACTCTTCCACTGTTTGTGTAGAGTTTATATATGTTGTGTCTTCATCAAGAAGAGAGTCTCTTTGCATTTTATGTGTATGACGGTAGAGAATAAATGAGCGCATAACCTCAAAGTATCTAGCCTTATAGAGTTCAGCCTCTATGATGTCTTGAATATCTTCAACGGCTATGAGTCTTTTTGATTGTGCTTTTTCAAGAACATTACAAAGTATTGCATCATCATAAGTGACATTTTCACTTTGAAAAGCTTTTTTTATAGCATCTTCAATTTTAAAAGAATGAAATACTTCAAAAGAACCATCTCTTTTTAAAATTTTCTCAATCATCAATCTCTCCTCAAGCGTTTGAAGAAGTTTATAGAAAGGTGAATTAAAGTGTAATAATAAATTGTGTCACAAAAATGTCACGAAGAGAAAATACCTTGAAAAGAGTTACTTCTAAGTTGATGGTTATGATTTAAGCTTAGCAGATGAAGAGATAGGATTAGTGGCAATAAATGAACATAAGAATTAGTAAGGAAATTTTTTAGACTTAATTAATAAAACTTTTAAAATCATTTGGGTATAATTCTCATCCGCTTTGCTGTTTTAACCAAATCGTAAGAGTATTTCTATCTTTATAGTTGCTATATAGATAAAAGTATTGGCAAGCAAAAAAC
>Ga0256837_1002607_pt1 | contig 11033 bp, 13 predicted proteins | sample 4562384metaG_FD_185976 | JGI IMG/M metagenome (GOLD analysis project Ga0256837, IMG submission 185976) | Hydrothermal vent microbial communities from Guaymas Basin, Mexico - 4561-384 | ecosystem: Environmental > Aquatic > Marine > Hydrothermal vents | place: Mexico: Guaymas Basin | collected... | reverse complement strand
CATGGTTAGGTGGACTTGAAGCGAAAAAACTTCGTGTTAAACAACCATTAGTTCTTTCTAAACAAGATACAACAGTTGATATCGTTGCTACTACTTTAGGTGGTGGTTTTGGTGGTCAAGCTGATGCACTTCGTCACGGTATCTCTCGTGCACTAGTTGCTTTCAACCCAGAAATCAAAGCTATCCTTAAACCAGAGGGTATGATGACTCGTGATTCACGTGTTGTTGAACGTAAAAAACCAGGTAAGAGAAAAGCTCGTCGTTCTCGCCAGTTCTCAAAACGTTAATCACTCGATTTTCGTTTTTATCAAGACTTTTTGTCTTGATAAACTTTCTTCTTTTTTTCTATAAAATCACTATTTTAATTTTTATTTTAGCTCAATCAAGTAAAGTATCCTTTGTAGAGTGTATAACAAGGAAAAATATAAAATGAAAAAAACAGTATTAGCATTAAGTGCAGCAGCACTACTTTTAGTTGGATGTAATCACTCAAGTGATGCAAAACCAGAACATGTAAGCAATGCCCAACATAAAGCAGGAGCACATGCTGAACATGCAAAACATTGGAACTACTCAGAAAATGGACCATCTCATTGGGAAGAGTTTTCTAAAACTTGTGGAACTGGTCAACATCAGTCACCAATCAATATTATTCCAGGTAAAACTGTAAGTATGAATCATAGTTATGATTTAAGTATGCATGAGAATGTGGATTCAATGTCAAAAATCATAGATAATGGTCACTCAATCAAGGTGACTCCAAAACATGGTGGAAGTATCACTCTTCATGGTGAAAAGTTTAATCTTCTACAATTTCACTTTCATGGAAAATCTGAGCATACTGTAGATGGAAAACGCTACGATATGGTTGTTCATATGGTACATCAAAATCCTAAAACAGAACAACTTGCTGTTGTAGCTATTTTCTTTAAAGAGGGAAAATCAAGTCCTACTTTGGAAAAAATTATTGATAATGTAGGTAAAACAGTAGATATTGACCCTCAAAATCTTTTACCTTTAGATGAGGCAGACTACTATCATTATGTAGGTTCACTTACAACACCACCATGTTCTGAAAATGTTCAATGGTATTTACTCAAAACTCCTAAAACTGCATCAGCTGCACAGATTGAACATTTTAGAAAATATTATGTAGATAATGAACGTCCAGTACAAGAACTTCACGATAGAGTAGTTGAATCTAACTAGTAGTTAACTCTATTTAACTATAATACCTTCACTTAAAACTGAAGGTATGATATGAAAAAAAGTATAATTGTTATAGCTGTTTTACTAGCTATAATAGCCACACTCCCAATAATTGGTAACTCTTTTATGAAAAAAACAATAGACATAAGAGTTAATGAACTCTCCTCTTTTGGATTAGAAGTAAAAAGTCAATCAACAGAATCTTCTTACCTATCAACAAAAAGACATTTTGTGTTTGTACTTAAAGACTCAGAGAATTTTGTAGAGTATTTAAGTAAATATGCAAATCAACAGATTCCTCCTTATGTTAATGCTATGCTTAAAGGTACAGTTATGGGGGCTGATATTGAGTACAATAACCTTCCATTTTCTAAATCTATAGTCGTTGAGTTATATCCTCTCTCTCTCTCAAAAGATTTTAGAGAGAAAATGCAAAAAGAGAATCCAGGCTTTGAAATATACTTAAGTGAATTTTTACAATCTAAGGGTGTGTTATATCATATTAGCTACAATCTTTTAAATGATGAGTTTAAGGGATATGTAAAAGATATTGTAGCCTCTTATGATTTTAAGAAGGATTTAAAAATAGCCTTTGATTTAAAAGGAACTATATTTAAAGGTAAGGGTAAACTTATAGCACCTCAAGAGATAAGTTCTAAGGTTAAATCTTTTCATGTAGATATTGAAAATCAGAAACAACTCTTAAAACTTGATCTTTCAAAACTCTCTTCAAAAAGTAAATTTGATTCTAAAAATAGTTATAAAACAGAGATGGAGTTAAATAATCTAGCAGTTCATTTAACTGGAACAGATAGTGATGCAAATGTTACAATGAAAGGTTTAGATATAAGTGCCTCTTCAAATGATACAAAAATAAAATCTAAATTAGAGTCTAAAGTCTCATTTAAAGAGTTTCATATAGCTTCAAAAGAAGAGGTTTTAAATATGAAAAAGTTTCTGTTTGAACTAAATATTGATGGTTTAGATAAAAATAAATTTGAAGTCTTTCGTTCTATAGCTTCCAAAAATGACCTCTCTAACTCTAGTAAATATCAAAAAGATGTGCAGACGAGTCTTATAGGGTTACTAGAAAAAGGTTTAACTATCGACATCAAAAAATTCTCTATAAAAGATGTTGAGATTGCTAAGATAGGAAATATTAAAGGTTTTGATATTAAGACAATGATAGTGATAAAAGCAGACCCGTCACTTACTCAAAAAATGGCGATGTCACCTCTTATGGCTATTGGAGATATAGATTTTCACACAAAAATGAAAATCAATAAAAAAATGTATAGTTATCTGATGCAGAATCCAGGTATGCTGATACAACTTAATCAATATGTTAAAGAAGATGGTAACAATGTTATTTTTAACATTGACTTTGTAGATTCAAAGATGAGTGTTAATGGACAAGCTCTTAACTAGATGAGATATATACTAGCACTTCTGTTGAGTTGTTCGCTCTATGCATCAACTCTTCATCTTGCCACTTCTACAAATCCATCAAGGTTAAATCCAATCTTAGCGACAGACTCCTCCTCTTCTGAAATAGCTAACTTTATCTTTAATGGTTTAGTAAAATATGATAAAGATTCTAAAGAGATTGTAGGAGATTTGGCAAAGAAGTTTTATTTTAAGAATGATACTACTCTTATATTTGAACTCAAAAAAGGTGTGAAATGGCATGATGGAGAGAATTTTACAGCTAAGGATGTTCTTTTTACCTACCAAACACTTATCTCAGATAAAATCTCTTCGCCTTATAGTGCGGGATTTCGTTTTGTAAAAAATGTTACTATATTAGATGATTATAAAATAGAAGTAAAATACAAAAAGGCTTACTTTAAAGCACTAGAGACTTGGATGATGGGGATACTTCCTGAGCATATCTTAAAAGATGAAGAGAATCTTATGAGTTCAAAGTTCAATACTCATCCGATAGGTACAGGTGCATATAAATTGGAGCAGTTAGAGTACTCCAAAAATATTATTTTAGCTGCATTTCCTGAGTACTTTGAGGGTCGTCCGAAGATAGATAAGATTAGTTTTCATGTGATAGCTGATCCGATGACACGATTTTTGATGTTAAAATCAGGACAACTAGATATAGGAAGTGTAGAACCAATGGCGTTTGAGCGACAACTACATAAAGAGTTTTTTGAGAAGTTTAAGATATATGAAAAAATTTCACTCTCTTATACCTATCTAGGATTTAATCTTCGTAAAAAAAAGTTTCAAGACCCAAGAGTTAGAGAAGCATTATCATTAGCTATAGATAGAAAAGAGTTAGTCAATATACTTTTTTTTAAACATGCCAAAGTCTGTACAGGACCTTTTTTACTAGGAAGTGCAGCTTTTAATGCAGATGTAAAAGCCCCAGTTCAAAATATAAAAAGAGCAAAACAGCTTTTAAAAGAGGCAGGATACGATGTAAAACATCCCTTTGAGTTTGAGATAGTAACCTCAAACGCCAGTTCAATTCGTCCCTATGCTGCACAGATACTACAGCATCAACTCAAAAAAGCGGGTGTAATTGTGAAACTGAGAGTGATGGAGTGGCAAGCATTTTTAAATATGGTCGTTTTCCCTCATAAGTTTGATACAGTACTCTTAGGATGGGGACTCTCACCAACTCCAGACCCTTATCTTTTTTGGCATAAAGATAGTGATAAGAAGGGTGGATTTAATCTTGTAGGTTATAATAATCCAAAAGTAAATAAGATGATAGAAGAGTCACAGAGTATGATAGATAGAAAGAAATTAAGTGCAAAGTGGAGAGAGATGTTTAAGATTATCACGGACGATAATCCCTATCTTTTCCTCTACATTCCAAACTCTATCACAGCTGTTAATAAAAAGATAAAAAACATAGAACCAGCCTTTGGTGGAATATGGCATAACTATATTGAGTGGGAGAAATAAGATAATGATAATACTTTTCGATTTAGATGGAACATTGATAGACTCAACGGAGGCGATTTTAGAGAGTTTTCATAACTCTTTTAATTACTTTTCTGTAAAACATCCTAGTGATGAAGCGATAAAAGCATTGATAGGCTACCCTTTAGATGTAATGTATAGAGAGTTGGGTGTAGATGAAGAGTCTGTTTGGGATTATGTGGCTGTTTATAAAGAGCATTATAGAATTATATCACGAGAAAAAACAGTGCTACTTGAAGGTGCTAGAGAGTCTGTAATTTTAGCAAGTGAAATTGCAGAGATAGGGATAGTGACTACTAAAACTGGAAAATACTCTCAAATACTAATGGAATATTTTGAAATAATGGATTATTTCAGAGTTCTAATTGGGCGAGAAGATGTTGAAAAACCTAAGCCTGATGCAGAGCCTATTTTAAAAGCACTTAACTATTTTGATAAGAGTGATACTGATATATGGATGATTGGCGATACTAAACTTGATTTGATTAGTGCTAAAAATGCGAGGGTAAACTCTATAGGTGTCTTGAGTGGTTATGACGCGAAAGCAGTACTACAAGAGCATACTTATCACATTTATGAGACAGCACTAGATGCAGTAAAGTATCTCCAAAACAGGAAATAATCACACACTTTTCTTTCTAACATATCTATATCATAGAATCAAGCTATATTTAAGTCCCACTTGCCTAAAATACAGGAAATAGAATTGATAGAATATGTAAATAAAATATTTCTTGAAAAAACTTAAGGAGAATTTATGCTAGAAATTAGATGGCATAGTCGTGCTGGACAAGGTGCAGTAACTGGGGCTAAAGGTTTAGCTGATGTTATTTCAACAACTGGAAAGCATGTACAAGCATTCGCGTTTTACGGATCTGCTAAACGTGGAGCTGCAATGACAGCATACAATCGTGTTGATGATGCAGTAATTATGAATCATGAAAAGTATATGGAACCAGATTTTGTTTTCGTTATTGACCCTGCATTAGTTTACACTTCTGATGTAACTATTAATGGTAAAGATAGCACAAAATACATTATCACTACTCATATGAGTACAGAAGAGCTTGTAGCTTCTCAACCGAAACTTGAGGGGAAAGAAGTTTATACTGTAGATTGTATTAAAATCGCACAAGAGACTATTGGTCGTGCTATTCCAAACACACCAATGCTTGGTGCATTCATGAAGATTTCTGGTATGTATGACATAGAGTTTTTCAAAACAAATATGCAGAGAGTTCTTGGTAAATTACCACAGAAAATTATTGACGGAAATATGTTAGCAATTCAGCGCGCATATGACGAAGTAAAGTAAGGAGCTAAGAATGGCAAATACAGGTTGGGATGAATTTGAAATCGGAGCAATGCTTCGTACATTTGAGGGTGAAGCTGGTGATATCGCTGGAACTTTACAAGAAGACCGTAAGTACACAGAAAATAGCTCATTTAGTGCTAGTGTAGCTGACTGGAGACTAGAGAAACCAATATTTGCAAAAGATTATTGTATCGATTGTCAATTTTGTTGGATTTACTGTCCAGATATTTCAATTATTTCTCGTGATAAGAAGATGATTGGTATAGATATGGATCACTGTAAAGGGTGTGGAATTTGTGTTGAGGTTTGTCCTACAAATCCAAAATCACTTTTAATGTTCCCAGAACAAGCAGATGAAGAGACTGAGATTGCTCAGTGGCCTGCTAAAGAAACGAAGGAGAAATAGATGGCATTTGATAAAATCGAACTAAAAGATATTGAAGTTTGGGATGGTAACTTTGCTGCTGCTCAAGCTTTAAGACAGTGTCAAATTGATGTTGTTTCAGCATACCCTATTACACCATCAACTCCTATTGTTGAAGGTTATGCAAAATTTTTAGCTGACAACTATGTTGAAGGTGAATTTGTAATGGTTGAGTCTGAACATGCTGCAATGTCAGGATGTATCGGTGCTTCAGCTGCTGGTGGACGTGTTGCAACTGCAACTTCTTCACAAGGTTTTGCACTTATGGTAGAGACTCTTTACCAAGCATCTGGTATGCGTTTACCAATTATTTTAAATGTTGTAAACCGTGCACTTGCTGCTCCATTAAATGTTAATGGTGACCACTCAGATATGTACCTTGGTCGTGATTCTGGTTGGATTCAGTTTGATGCTTACTCTCCACAAGAGGCTTATGACTTAAACTTTATCGCATTTAAAGTTGCAGAAGATCATGATGTAAGATTACCAGCTATGGTTCACCAAGATGGTTTTATGACAAGTCATACTGCTCAAGGTGTTCATACTATGAGTGATGATGAAGCATTTGGTTTTGTGGGTGAGTTTAAACCTATGAATGATATGCTTGATTTTGAGCATCCAGTTACTCACGGTGTTCAGACTGAAGAAGATTGGCACTTTGAGCATAAAGCTCGTCAACATAATGATATGATGACTAAAGTTATGCCAAAAATTCAAACTGCATTTGATGATTTTGAAAAACTTACAGGTCGTAAATACAATTTAGTTGAAAGATACGATATGGATGATGCTGATGTATGTGTTGTGTGTATGGGTACTTCAGTTGAGACAGCTCGTGAGGTTGCTACTGAAATGAGAGCGAAAGGTATCAAAGCTGGTGTAGTTGGAATCCGTGTTGTACGTCCATTCCCATTCTTTGAGATTGCCCAAGCACTTAAAGGTGTTAAATCTATTGCTGCTCTTGATCGTTCAGCTCCAGGTGGTGCACCAGGTATGTTGTTTAACGAACTTGCAGGTTCTCTTTTCAATCAGGCAGAACGTCCTCTACTTTCTGGTTATGTTTATGGTCTTGGTGGTCGTGATTTAACTAAAAAACATTTAGTTGATTTATATACAGAACTACAAGCAAATGTAGATGCTGGTAAAGTAACTACTCAATTACAACAGTTTATCGGTGTTCGTGGACCGAAACTAGCATTTTTATAGGGAGAAAACTATGAGCGAAATGAAAAAAATCAAAAACTTAAAAGAGTTTTCAACATCAGCAGACCGTTTTGAAGGTGCAAACCTTCTTTGCCCTGGTTGTGCGCACTCTATCATTGTTCGTGAAGTATTAAACGCTACAAATGATGACTTAATTCTTTCAGCATCTACAGGGTGTCTTGAAGTTTGTACTGCTGTTTATCCATATACATCTTGGGATGCTTCTTGGATTCACATCGGTTTTGAAAATGGTTCTACTGCTGTTGCAGGTGCTGAAGCAATGTATAAAGCACTTAAAACAAAAGGTCGCCTAAAGCAGCCTGATCGTAACCCTAAATTTGTATCTTTTGCAGGTGATGGTGCTTCTTACGATATTGGTTTTCAGTGGATTTCTGGTTGTATGGAACGTGGTCATAATATGATGCACATCGTTCTTGACAATGAAGTATATGCAAATACTGGTGGACAACGTTCATCTTCTACTCCTATCGGTTCATCTGCAACTACATCTCCTGCTGGACGTGTATCTTATGGTGAAAAAAGAAATAAGAAAGATATGGTAGCTATTATGGCTTCTCATGGTATTCCTTACTCTGCACAAGTTGCTCCAAACAAATGGAAAGACATGGTGAAGAAAATTCAACACGGTATGGCAGTAGATGGTCCTGTATTTATTAATGCAGTATCTCCTTGTACAACTGAGTGGAAATTTGACCCTAAAGATACTATGAAGCTTACAGATCTTGCAACTGATACTTTAGTGTTCCCACTATATGAAATCATTGATGGTCATGAGTTAAACATCACTTATAGACCAAAAAATGTTGTTCCTGTTGAAGAGTACCTAGCGGCACAAGGACGTTTCAAGCACCTTTTTAAAGATCAGTATAAATACTTAATCAAAGAGTGGCAAGAGCGTGTAGATGCAAACTGGGCATACTTAAATAAAAGAGAAGAAGCACGCGTATAAGCGCGAACTTCTAGCTTTACAGCATCTTTCGTAAAAATCTAGTACGGCAGGCATTAGCCTAGCCTTAACTAGATATTTTACAAAATCTACAGCAAATCTAAAATTTCTTTGTTTCTGACTTCTCTTTTTAAACTTTTCAATTAAATATTTTTTCTTCTTCCAAAGCTCCAGCTTTATAACTCATATATATTTTTCACTTCAATTTATAATCAAACTATTTCGCTAAAATACTTATAATTAAAATTAAGGATTTTCAATGCCATTACTCGATTCATTTACAGTTGACCACACTATTATGCCAGCTCCTGCTGTTCGTAAAGCTAAGGGGATGAAATCTCCTTCTGGCGATAAGATTACAGTTTACGACCTTCGTTTTTACAAGCCAAATGTTGATAAAATGGATGGTCGTGGGATTCATACACTTGAACACCTTTTTGCTGGATTTATGAGAGAGCATTTGAACTCTAAAAATGTTGAGATTATTGATCTCTCTCCTATGGGTTGTCGTACTGGTTTTTATATGTCAGTTTTAGGTGAACCATCAGAGAAAAAGATTGCTAAAGCTTGGAAAAAATCTATGGAAGATGTGCTAAAAGTAAAAAGTGAAGCAGATATTCCAGAACTAAATATCTACCAATGTGGAACTTACAAAATGCACTCACTTAAAAATGCTAAAAAAATAGCTAATGATATTCTTGCAAATAAAATTGGAATTATGGATAACAAAAAGTTGACTCTTTCTAAGAAAAAATTAAAAGAGATTAACGGCTAATGCTAGTTCTAGTACCAATGAACTCTGAAGAAGTTGGGGAAGCAGAGATTACAAAAGTTTTTGATGTGAAAATATGGGCACAACTTCGTATAGAAGAGGGAGAGCTTGTCGAAGTACTTCATAATGAAAAGTTTGATGGCTTTGAAAATTGGAGTGAAGTAGTAGTTGTATCAAATGATGCAGAACCAGTTATGGATTTTATGAATATGTCTATGATAGTTTTAGTAGCACATACTCAAAAAACTATAGATGAAATTTTAGAAGCTTATCTCTTCCGTGAGCTTCACGATTTAGCCTATTAGGAACTACTATGGATTTAAAACAATTTTTAGAGCTTTTTAATCCATACCCTGGTAATAACTACCTCCAAATTACTACAGAGATAGATAAAACTACCGATGCTTTTTACGAGTTAATGAGTAGTGTAGATGGCGTTTTAAATCTTGTTCTTTATACAGAAGAGCAAGAAAATCTCTCAGAAAGATTCCCCGATGCAAATATACAATACATAAAGAGTTTCAAACACCCTTTTCGAGCACTCCCAAGAACAAATGATATAGTTATTTTTAAAGATATATTTCATCTCCATGAAAATCAAAAAGGCATTTTAAAAATTGCTTATGCAACCTTAGCAAATGCAGGAGAGATAATCATAATGCAGAAAAAAGGAACGATGGATATAGAAGCCACACTTACTTTCTTAGAAGAGTTTGAGTTTCGTTCACAAAACTACATAGATGTACTTCCAGAGTATGATTTAGTGATGGCGAAAAAACTTCATATGTGGGGTAATGGTCTTTGAATAAAAATTTTAATGATGATTTACACTCTCTGAAGTTAAGTGAAGATGGTTCTTATACTGCTTACTCAAAAGAGTATGATGAGCATTATCACTCTACTAAAGATGGTGCTTTAAAAGAGTCCTATGTTAAGCATGTTATACCAGCATTTAAAAGCTTAGAGAGTAGAGATGAAGTTGTTATTTTAGATATCTGTTATGGTTTGGGGTTTAATACACTTTGTACTATTTTATACTACAAAACTCACTCACCCAAAACACGACTTAAAATCTACTCTCCTGAACTGGATGGAGAGCTTATCTCTTCTCTTAAAAATTTCACATATCCAAAAGAGTTTGAAATTTTTCAAGAGATTATTTTAACACTAAGTTCTCAAAATATTTATGAAGATGAAAATCTTTATATTGAGATATTTATCGGGGATGCTAGAGAGTATATAAAGAGATTTTCAGATAAGTTTGACATAGTTTATCAAGATGCTTTCTCCCCTTTGTCGAACCCTATTTTATGGACAAAAGAGTATTTTAGTGATATTAAAAATGCCATGAAAAAAGAGGGAGTTCTAACAACATACTCTATTGCTTTAAGAACTAGAATAGCACTCTATGAGAATGATTTTAATCTTTACTTAAATGAAGGAGAAGATTATCGGACGGCTACTATCGCATCTCAAAAAGAGCTTCAAGAGTTTAAAAAAGTTGATATAGAACATAAAATCTCTTGTAATAAAGGAATATGCTCTTTACGAGATGGAACTATATGATAATAAAGGTTTTCCTTTTACTTACTCTATTTTTTAACTCTGTTTACTCTGACACACCAGAAGAGATAGCTGAAAAAACTCATATAGCAAATATAAACACTCTTCTTATTTTTACTTCTCAAGAGGGTTTAAACTCAGGGCTTTATCATTTTTTAAATGTTGGTGTAGATATGGAAGTCTATAATCTTCCTTTTATATATCATATTAAATCAAATGAAAATATAAATTATTTTATAGTTGGTAATGTTGGTTATAGTCGTGTATTTATTTCACAAAATATTGAAATCCCACCTTCAGCAGAGTTAAACTATGATAACCACCTTAGAACATATACTGGAGGAATAGGAGGAGGCGTTAGATATAAATTTGATACTGATTTTAGTATTTTATTTGGTCTTGAACTTATCTATTCAAAATCTGGTGCAAGTGTAAAACAACCTGATGATAATGCTGGTGATATTATAGAAGATCTTTTTAATAAAAATTATAACGAAAATCTCAGTTATAAAATATTTACAACTCTTGAGTATAAAACCCAAAATTTAAATCTGAAGTGCAATTTTTAAGTTGAAAAATCATATCCTTTTCCAGCTTAAGCTGCCATTTCTAAACCATAAAAAACTTCATTTGGACT
>Ga0256837_1002603_pt1 | contig 11044 bp, 13 predicted proteins | sample 4562384metaG_FD_185976 | JGI IMG/M metagenome (GOLD analysis project Ga0256837, IMG submission 185976) | Hydrothermal vent microbial communities from Guaymas Basin, Mexico - 4561-384 | ecosystem: Environmental > Aquatic > Marine > Hydrothermal vents | place: Mexico: Guaymas Basin | collected... | reverse complement strand
TGTTTAATTTGTTAAGCAAGAGACCTTGCATATATTCTTATTCTTATTTATAAAATTTATTTTTTTCATAATATATAGTCTCCTTTTATTTTTATTTTTTGGTACACTTACTTAGATTCGAACTAAGGACTTACTCCTTGTAAGGGAGGTACTCTACCACTGAGTTATAAGTGTATGTTTTGGCGTTCCTATGGAGAATTGAACTCCAATCTCAGACTTGACAGGCCTGCGTGCTAACCATTATACTATAGGAACATTTGTTATTTTTTGGTGACTCTACTCGGATTTGAACCGAGGTCGGCGAATTGAAAGTACGCTGATCTAACCAATTAATCTATAGAGTCATTTTTTAACAATTTTAATTTGGAGCGGGTGAGGAATTTCGAAATCCCGACACCTAACTTGGAAGGATAGTGCTCTGCCTCTGAGCTACACCCGCATTTTGGTCGTTCTTCGAAGATTTGAACTTCGGACTCCACGATTATCGGTCGTGTGCTCTAACCAACTGAGCTAAAGAACGTATTTTATGGTGGCGAAGATTGGATTTGAACCAATGACCTCAAGGTTATGAGCCTTGCAAGCTAACCTAACTGCTCTACTTCGCAACATTTAAAAACACCCTTAAACGAAAAAAGGCCCAGACAAAGATCTCTCTTCGCTGGGCCTCATAAAGTTTTATAAAATTCTTTTTTCAAAAAACCTTTACACTCCATGAGACAAGCAAATCATTTCTCTCGCCAATATTCTTGACAACTATATCTATATTGCTATTTTTATCAAAATTGATTGCAGACATTTGATTTACCCTCCTTTTTTATTTTTCTAAATTCTATTTGCCCACATTTGTTTGCAAATATTTTTTAGATTGAACGTATTATACATTTTTTTAAAATTAATGTCAAGCTTTTTTTAAAAAACTTTAAATTTAATCTGAAATTTATAATCAGGCATTAATTATTTTATCAAAAACGGCTAAATTTGGAATATATCTAGGAAATTCTTTTATTTTTGAATTAAATATAGAATAATCATATTTATTTCCATTAAATAACAGAAGACATTCTATTGCTAAACCTATGGCTGCAGATCTACTTTTCCCAGCCTCACAATTTATAATAAATTTTTTATCTTTATTTTCTATAATAAAGTCTTTTATTATTTTAGCTTTTTCACTTTCAATCACATTATAACTACCAATATTTGAAGTTATGTCATAAAATGAGACATAAAGTTCTTTCTTAAAATAATTCAAATCAATGCTTCTGTTTCTTGGATCATTTACTGATATCAAAACAGTTGTACTTGGATTAAATAAAATATAATTTTCGATTAATTCTTTTCTTGAAATAATAGCTTCTATTTTATCTGTTTTAACAGAGTATAGATTATTTTTAAAATCGTTAAAATCTTTAAATAAAGAATTTTTTTTTACAGAAATGTCTTCTTTACTAATTATCTCATTAAATACAAAATAATTATCTCTTTCAGATACATATGTTCCAACAAATGTGTCATAATAGGTTTCTATTATATATTTTTTATTCAATTCTAATTTCATAACATACTCTCCTATTTAAATAATTATACTCAAATATTAATTAAAAATGAAATAAACGATTTAATTAAAAATTCAAATATATTGCTTTAAATCCTCGTTTAATTCTAAATAATAAGAGGCTCTTGTAATCGCTACATACAATAAATTCAATTCTTCTCTTGAAGCATTTTCAATTTTCATAAAATCATTTTCAACTTTAACATACAAAAACTCCAAACCTTTTGCTTTATGTGTTGTAACAAGAATATGTTTAGCTGATTTTTTAGACATTTTTTTAATTTTGTATATATAGTCTCTTAACGCTGGTCCAAATGCTTCCACTATTTTAACCATAAATTTAAGCTCTGGAACAACTGCTGATACACCTTTGAAGCTACGAAAAGAGTTAAATGTTTCCATATATTTATCATTTATTATCTCTTTTCCCTCATACAAATTTAAAACATTAAGTAGTCGTTCAAAAACAACTTCTGCACCAATAATATATATCTCCTCTCCACTATTGATAAGTCTAACAGCTTCTGTAAATAAAGCTGTATTTGTTCTGAATATATGTGTTTTTTGTATGTTTTCCATTGAAGAATCGTGAAGAACTATTGAATCCACTTCTTCAGAACCTTTTAGCAACTCTAAAGAATTATTTCTTTTTAATATTATATTTGCAACTTCAGCTATCTTTCTACCAAATCTAAAACTTTGAGTAAGAGGATATCTTTTTGAAATATTTTGGAATATATTAATTGAACCTCTAAATCCGTATATTTGTTGATTTATATCACCAACATATATTTTAACAGCCTTTTGATTTTTTACTATATCATACATAACAGCACTCAAATCCTGAGCTTCGTCAATTAATATGATATCATAATTAGATAAATCTGGTTTAGACAGTTGATACAGCTTTAAGTATCCGTCATGAGTTATATTTAACTCTTTATTTTTCATTTTACTCCAAATAATTTCCGCATGTTTCACTAATGGACTATTAAATTCATTTAATGAAGTAAAATTAGAATTAAAGAATTCAGTTAATAATTTGTCAACTTGAAAAGATTCTCTAATTGTAAGTTCACATATTTTTGAAATTTCTTTCAAATCAATATCAGATACATTAAAATCTTTAAAAGATTGTTTAGCTAATCCATGATAAGTAAATATATCCACTCTTTCTGAAAATTTATTTAATGCAGCCATTTTCATTGATTGATTGTAAAATAAACACAAAACATTATCTCTTCTATGAAGCTTTGTGTAATCTGCTAGAGTTTTTGTTTTTCCTGTTCCAGCAAGAGCTGGAGAAAAAATTTCTTTATCGTCTGAATAAATAATTTCTAATTGCTCTTCTGTTGACCTCATTTAAATCTCCACTTTTGTCCAACTAGTACATTTAAGATCAATTGCTAAATTCGCACATTTATCAGCTGAATCATTTCCTATATCTCCACTATGCCCTTTGACATACTCAACAGATACAAAATCTTTAATTTCTTCATACAACTCATGTGCTAATTTTATTAACTCTAGATTTAAAATATCACCTTTCTTTTTTTTCCAATTATTTTTTTTCCAACTATATCCCCACACAGTAACACTATTTATTGTATATTTACTATCAGTGAAAATTGTTGCCGTTTCATTTTTTGTTTTAGCTATAGATAAAGCCTTTAAAAAAGCTTTTAATTCAGCCGTATTATTTGTTCCATTCTCAAAATCTCCAGATATACTTAGTAATAATCTCTGATCTCTAAAAACAGCTATACCAGAACCAGAATCTCCTGGATTTCCTCTACATGCACCGTCACAATAAATATTTAGCATAACAATATCCTTTTTATTTATTGTATCTAAAAGTTAATAAAATTAAACTTAATTTTATATACTACTAAACATAACTTCAATTTATATTTAAGTTAAATTAAAAAAGGTTTTCAAATATGTCTATTTTTATTATTTCAATTTTTATTTTTGTTATTCTAGCAACACTCACTGTTTTATTTGTAGATTTCTTCTATCAAAAATCAAATTAAGGATTTAACATGTATTTAGTAATCATTACAATTATTTTAATTGTTTTTCTTGCGGGATTCTTTATGGATCAAAATAAGGTGGATTATTATGATCCCGATATCAATAGCTATTGGTTAGATTCTGATAGCTTTGAAATTTAAGGATAAGAATACTATAAGTCAAAAATATATTGACTCATAGTATCTTAATAACTTTTAGTTTTTATTTATAATATTAAAAGCTGTAAGAAAGATTGTTCATACTTCTTGTTACAAAAAATGGACCTCTTCTTTTATACTCTGTTCTATTATGTCTTTCAATTATATTTTTCACCTTTGGAATATTTTTAATCTCTTCAAACATATTTTGAAATTTTTCAGGAAGTCTATTCTCATAAGCAAAAATTACTGGTCCTATTTCTTTATATGACATGCCAAGTTGATCTTCGTCACAATCACCAACACATTGTGTATTTAAACCGTCAGAGGGTTCCTGTGTGATAATATCTTCTCTAATTTTAAGATATTTAGCCATTTCAATTTCCTCTGTACCTTTTTCTACAAATTGTATGGGAGAAATATCACCAACGTCACCACAAATTGTCCAAAATCCAAGAAAATACTCAGAATAATTATCAGTTGAAAGTACAGCCCCATTAGTAACACCAGCTAATCTATATAGTGATACCATTCTAAGTCTAGCCTTAATATTACCTTGAGCAATATTATTATTAAAACTACTCTTTTTAAATCCAGCTTTTTCAGCAACAATATCTGTTTCTGATACGGCTTCTATTACTTGTTTATATATAGGGTTATATTCATTATCCCAAGAATTCATTTCCATAAATGAATCACAATATTTTTCTCCAATATACTTGGCTTTTTCCTTATGATCTTTTGAAGAGGATAGTGGAATTGAAACTCCCATTAGTTTAATGTTAAGCTCTTCACATACTGGTTTTACTATTGCAGCAACAACAGCTGAATCAAGTCCTCCAGAAATTCCAATAACAAGACTTTTTAAATTAGACTTCTCAACTTCATTTTTTGTATATTCTCTGATAGATTTAATACTATCTTTGATTTGTTCTTCACTTGGCTTTATAATAGCTACTGTTTCTTTTACGAAAATATCAAATTTATCCATTTTTTATCCTTCGAACTTTATATTTTTATTTTTCATAATTTCTATGTTCTTTTCATAAGTATCGTCATAAATACCCTTTACAGAATCACTCATTATTTTGACATTTTTATAACCTCTCTCTCTATATCCCATGGCATTCCAAAACACGCAATAGTTTGTCGCAACTCCGACAATAACTATCTCAGTATCTTTATCATACCTCTCAATAAAAAATTTTTCATAATTTGAGTTCCCTTCCCATATACTAAATTTGTCTTTCATAAAAACAAATTCATTTTTAACAGAAAAATCTTTTGCTGATTCAAAGATTCCCTCTTCAAGAATTAGTTTTGTTTCTCTATTTCTTGTTTGTATCTTAAAAAGATCCCAGCCAAAAGAATTAAATTCGCAATGTATAGGAAATAGTTTTGACTCTTCACTAGATATATATTCTTCATTATCATGTGTATCTAATGTATAAATTATATCTTTAAAAGAAGTGTCATTAATTTTTTCTTGAATAGAATCAACTATAGTTTCAGCTCCAGGCACATAAAGAGCACCCTCAGGACTTGCGAAATCATATTGATAATCTACAACTATAAGTATTTTATTTTTCATAATAAATTCTCCTCATATTAATTATTTCATTACAACAAATGAATTTATTAATATCTTATAAATTTGTAGCTTTTTTAGACAATCAACTTTGTTGGTCTTTTTTATGTATAGATTTTATATTGTACAATCTTTATACATTCAATTTCCTATATGAAGAAAGTAATAATTTTTTAGGATAATTTTCTTCAATAAAATCAACTAAACATTCTGGAACATGACTTTTCCATTCTTCTGTACCAGCAGAAATACTTTGCCTAATAAGAGTACCTGACATAAGACTCGTACTATGTCTTTCAAGGTTAATTAATTCAATGTCTTGACCTAATTCATTTTTAGCACCCTTAAACCAAACAAGATCTGTTTCTGATCCAGCATAATATCTTGTAGGGGTATTAAGGTTTTTATCTGAAATTCTTTTCATACAATATTCTTGCCATTCTTTTTCATTTACAGCACCAATATCATTTATTGCTACAATTTTTATTTTTGTTTTACACCCTTTACCGACTTCACCAAAAACTTTTCTAATCATTTCAATTCTTTGACGTTCTGAAAATGGATTATCTCTAGTTCCTTCTATCTGTACTGACCCAAGACCTATAATAACAATGTCATTATCTCTTATCATTTGAGAATAAACACGAAAATGTCCATTTGTAAGTGGTTGTTGTCTAAACATACCAAAGGCTACTTTTTTCATTTTTCTATCCTTTTAATATTTGTACCATTGTTGATTTTTGAAAAATCACCATTAAATCCAATATTATCTGTTCCAATATATGTGTAAACACAATTTTCTTCTTCATTGTAACAAACCTCCTTTAAACCTTTATAATTACTTTTATTTTTAGATTTTTTCATTGGATATTCAATTTGACCATTATTATTTATCTCAACTAACTTATAAACAAAACCTGAATTAATATTAGCTACATTATCTATATTTACAAATTTTGTTCCAACCATACACATATCAAATGGAATTTTCTCATTATTCCATTTCTTTAGTTTTTCGGGAGTAATATCACCAGATAAAAATATTTTAACTTCACTCCAACCATTATTATCAAGAATTGCTCTAACTTCTTTAGTAAGAGACTCTATAGGATCACTATCAATTCTTACAGCATTTGGTCTAATATCATTTTCTATAAGAGTATTAACTGCTTTAACTGTATTGTATGTATCAATAAGAATTGTACTTTTAGGAAAGATTTTATTCCAAACCTTAAAAGCTTCTAGTTCATTTGGCTTTCCATTTTTCTCAAAAGAAAGAATGTAAGCATGTGCCATTGTTCCATTAATATATTTAGAATTCACATAATTAAAAACAGAGGTATTACTTGTACCACTAAATCCCTCTTCTAGAGCTATTAAAGAAGCGTTAAATGCAACACTGAAACTTGGAGCTCGTCTAAATCCAGCTTCGAATATAATCTTACTAGTTGACATTCTATACTCTTTAGCTTTCCGTCTAAGTTTTAATTTATAATCTTCTGTAACTATACCATTTTTTTGAAACTCTGTTTCAGACATATTTTCATTACTAAAAAGACCAACTGAGCCATTTATAATATTTGTTATACCCGTCTCAAGTATTTGACCAAATATTAGTGGACCATAATATTGAAACACTGGAATATTAGCCAGTATTTTAGAATTATTTTTTAAAACTGTATAATCAAATGTTTTAGGAATGTTCTCGAAACTTTCCTTAACTTCTTTATATGTTGAAGTATCAACCTTATCTTTTATCATGCACCAAAATCTATCAAAGAAATCGTCACTTTTAATTTCTTTTAGAACACTTTCAATAAATTTAACAACTTTTTTTTCTACATTAAAAGTATAAAACTTATTTTCAGTAATATTATTTTTGATATTTCGAACAAATAGTTCAAAGCCAGCCATTTGTCTGGCTTTCCCTGCTCTTAAATAAGCATAACTCATTGTTAACTCATAAAAATCAGTTTGAAGTATTGAAGTGGGTAGTTGTGTATTTTTCATTTATATTATCCTCTAATTAACTATTTTATTTCAACGAATAAATTTGCTAATTTATTTTTATTTGAAATATTATACTAAAATATTCCTTAAAAAATATTAAAAATTAAAATATCTTTATTTTTAATAACTAAAAGTTTTAAAGAATCTCCACATTAGAGAGACTCTTTTTTTAAGAAGACTAGCTTAAATACATTTGTTATCAATATTGTAATAAATCCGACTAAAAAAGCTAGTCCAGATTCAATAATCATTTCAAAAATAGTAGAATGTTGAATAATGTTCAAATAATGAACCAGTTCATGAAAATAAGTAATATTATGACTAAGTATCCCTCCAGAAACAAAAAGCATTGCTATAACACCAATTATTTTTAGAGATTTAATAATCCAAACAAGAGATTTTATAAAAATTGTTCCCATTTTAAAATATCCTTTTTTTCTCAAATAAAAACCAAAATCGTCCATTCTTACTATTAATGCAACAATACCATAAACAAACACTACTGCAGCAAATGCAATTATTGTTACGATTGTCATTTGCTCTATGAATGTTTTATCCATAACAGTTGAAAATGCAATAACAATTATTTCTATAGATAGAACAAAATCTGTCTTAATAGCTCCTTTAATTTTTTTTGAATCTGTTTCATGATTTTTAGCGTGGCCTTTATAAAAAATTTCAACAACTGACTCAGCTCCTTCATATGCAAGAAATAAACCACCTAATATTAATAACCCTATAATAGCCACAGGATACACATAAGATAATGAAAATATTAATGGTAATAAAATTATCTTGTTTTTAATTGCTCCATATGTAATTTTTTTGATTGCTATCAGTTCTCTTTTTGCTGAAAAACCTGACGCTTGCTCAGCATTTAAAGCTAAGTCGTCTCCCAACACACTCGCTGTTTTTTTTGCAGCTACCTTTGTCATTGTAGCTGTATCGTCCAATAACGACGCAATGTCGTCTAAAAGTGCGAAAATTGTCATGTATCAAAACCTTTTGTTAAAATTTATCAATATTTAATTGATTTATACGTAGTATATCGTTATTTTGTAATATTTCCACTTAATACATAATATTAATTTGTCCATTGACCCAATTTTTCATGAGTTGGCAAGGATTTAAAGGAGATATCATGAAAAAAATGTTTTTAGGAATGGTTATATTTATAATCATTTTGAAATTTGGAGCTACAACGATAGATAGTGTCGTTGACACTACAGTAGCAGCTCCTTTAAAACAGCATATCCAAGGCTTTTAAGCCCTGAATGTGCTGCTTTAAAATAACTTTTAGTTTTATATATATTACATATTAATTATTTATTTATAAATAATACAAATATTAAAAGGACTGACATATGAAAAAAAATATAAAAGATTTATCTAAATTAGATAAAATCGTTCAAATACCAACATTTGTTGTTTTCAGTAAAGTATCATTAAAAACAACTGAGGTTGATTTTTTTATTAAAAATATTAAAAATAAAAATCTTTTTATGGTTAAAATATTCTTAAACGAAAAGGAATCTTTTTTTCTCAATGTAAAAAAAGAAAAATTAAAAGAAGCTATACAATATATGTTATTGCGTTCTAATGAAGTAATCGTTCAAGAAATGATTAATGATTCAGATTATTCAGGATATGCTACGATCTTTAAAGAAGAAACTACAATAAATATAGCCCCTGGATTAATTTTTGGTTTAATAGACGGACATGTTACTCCAAAAAATATTGTTGTATCAAATAAAGATTTTGCCATTTTAAAGATAAAAAGCCCAAAAATTATCAAAGGTTCATTTTTTATTGATAATAAATATGTTATTAAAAAAAGTGAATGTGATATTTCTTTATCATTAAAATTAATGAGACTTTTATCAAAGATCTCAGATCATTTTAAAAAAGAGTGTAAGGTATCTTTTACAGTAAAAGATAATGATTTTAAATTTCTATCTATAGATCTTTTATAGAAATTATAAATATAAAGTTTCTAATAAACTATTCTGTGAAGGATAGTTTATTAATTAAGTTATAAGACCCTGCCCTTCAAGGTGAAGTTCTTCACTAACATATTGCTGAAATTTTAATTCTTAATTAAATGATATCTTATTTATTCAACACTCAATTTTCAAATAAATTATCAACATTTTACTTATCTTTAAGATTAATTGTATATAATAATATTATATTTTTTATAAAGGATTGTAAATATGATAGTAAAATTTAAAAATAAAGAAGATATGTCACTAGAAAAAAAACTTTTTAATTCTAATAAATGGATATCGTGGGCTAATAAAATTCAAAACAATTTTATTGTAAATTTTGTAGAGATCATTAAAATTCATATGTTTGGAAATAAAATCGGTTTCATTCATGCTGAAGTATCGGCAACTGATAAAGAGGGAAATGCCATACCTGGTATAGTCTTTTTAAGAGGTGACTCTGTTTCTATTTTAACAATACTAATTTGTAAGGAAACAAATAAAAAATATGTTGTTTTTACAGATCAAGCTAGATTACCTATAGGTAAAAATATTCTTGAATCTCCAGCTGGAATGATTGACGAAGGTATTCCTTCAGTAAAAGCAATAGAAGAACTAAAAGAAGAGGTCGCTGAAGAAATTGATTTTACAGAGACCTCTTTAACAAAGCTTACAAGTGGATATACTTCTCCTGGTGGTATTGACGAGAAAATAGATATATTCGCTTATGAGGTTACTTTACATGCTGCTGAGATAGCAAAGCTTCAAAATAAAATAACAGGTAATAAATCAGAAAATGAACTTATTAAATTAAATATAGTTGAATTTGACCTTGCCTTCAATAAAACAGAGTCAATCATTACAAAATTAGCGATTTTATCCTATATAAAATAAAACTAGAACATTTTGTTCTAGTTGTGATATAAAATTTTTTTAAAGTGATCCGAAATCTTTGATAAAAGTCTCATTAATTTTAATGATAAAGAAATATTAAAAGTTTTTTTAATATTATTATTTTCTTCTTATTTCAACAATATCATTATCAAATATAGAAGAGTTTTTTCTTTATAAAATACAAATAAAGAATTCAATGACTCTTCCGCCTCCTCAATTGGCACTTTCACATTTAATTTATCCAATAAACTAATATATTTTTGCAAATCCATACTTCTTTCTATCTTAAAGCATTTCCTTTTTTAAATTTATATTTATCTATAATAAGCATAAGTTTAAACAAACAAAATATTATTGAATTTATTCTGTTTGTTTTAAAAAAATATTTTGATATAATATAGTAAAAAGAGGTATATAAAAATGGGATATAAATATAAGAGAGTCTATATAACAGAAAAAGATTCTCAAGTAGACGCTCTTTCTATTGTTGAGAATGCAAAAAAAATAGGTAAGGTTGCTTATAATGCAGATCGTAGTATTGCAATTGTCCCATTACAAGGACACCTTTTAATAAATGAAGACGTAAAAAAATATGCTGAAGAGTTTGATAAATTTTCAGAGGATTCTTTAAAAAAATTTCCAAGTAGATTAAGATTAAGACCCAATCCAAATGTTAAGGGCAAATTAAAAATAGCCATAGAACATTTAAAAGAAGCAGAAGAAATTGTTATTGCCACAGATTTTGACGAAGAAGGAGCAGCAATAGCCTTAAATGTTATTGAAAAAGCTGGTGTTGCGAATAGAATTAAATTTATGCTTGAAATGGGGTCTACCCACCCAA
>Ga0256837_1002599_pt1 | contig 11052 bp, 9 predicted proteins | sample 4562384metaG_FD_185976 | JGI IMG/M metagenome (GOLD analysis project Ga0256837, IMG submission 185976) | Hydrothermal vent microbial communities from Guaymas Basin, Mexico - 4561-384 | ecosystem: Environmental > Aquatic > Marine > Hydrothermal vents | place: Mexico: Guaymas Basin | collected... | reverse complement strand
AGAGCGATATGAAAGAGCTCAAACGTTTCACAACTCAAGAGCTCAAGATGAACCCAGAACAGGCTCAGGTATTTATACCAACTCCTGGAACATACTCAGCTGTGATGTACTACACAGAGATGGACCCTGTAACTCGTAAAAAAATCTTTGTTGAAAAAGATACAAAACGTAAAGAGAAACAAAAACAGATAGTTGTGAAAAAAGAGTGTTTTAAATCTGGATTTGCTTCTTAAAAGGTAAAAAGGGTGGCTCTAGTTATGATGTGCCAACTCTTTTTTAAGATACTCCCCTGTGTATGAACCTGTTTGCTCATACGTTTGTGCAAGTTCTTCTGGAGTACCCTCGGCGATGATAAGTCCACCACCACTTCCCCCTTCAGGTCCCATATCTATAATATAGTCTGCGTTTTTGATCATATCGAGATTATGCTCGATGATAAGCACAGAGTTACCAAGCTCTACAAACTTATGCAGAACATTTGTGAGTCTGTCCACATCTGCAAAATGAAGCCCTGTTGTTGGCTCATCTAAAATATAGAGTGTTTTTCCTGTATCTTTACGGCTTAACTCTTTGGAGAGCTTAATACGTTGTGCTTCACCCCCTGAGAGTGTCACTGCGTTTTGCCCAAGAGTGATGTAGCCAAGCCCAACATCTACAAGAGTTTTCATCTTTGCATTTATCTTAGGTATAGGTGCAAAAAACTCATACGCCTCATCTACACTCATAGCAAGTACATCAGCGATCGTTTTTCCTTTGTAGAGCACCTCAAGTGTTTGTTGGTTGTAGCGTTGTCCGTTACATGAGTCACACTTCACCATGATATCTGGCAAGAAGTGCATCTCAATCTTGTTTTCACCCTCACCCTGACACTTCTCACAACGACCACCTTTGACATTAAAACTAAAACGTGATGCTGTATAACCTCGTATCTGAGACTCTTTTGTTTGAGCAAAAAGGTTACGTATCTCATCCATCACACCTGTATAGGTTGCTGGGTTACTTCTTGGGGTTCTTCCTATTGGGCTTTGATCGAGGTAGATAACTTTGTCCACATTTTCAAGACCATTTATCTCTACACCTGCGACTTTGTTTACTTTGCGTGCATGGTTGAGTAGCTCACGGGCTGTAGGGAGAAGTGTTTGAAGCATCAGTGAACTTTTTCCACTTCCACTCACCCCTGTGATACACACAAAGTTGTTGAGTGGTATCTTTGCTGAGAGGTTTTTGATGTTGTTGAGGGTGACATTTTTTATCTCTATCCATTTTTCTTGTTTGCGTCTGTAAAAGTACTCTATCTTTTTGCGACCATAGAGATAATCAGATGTCAAAGTAGAAGCTTTTTTCAGCTCTTTTAGTGTTCCACTAAAGACAACTTCACCACCAAACTTTCCAGCCCCCTCACCAATATCTACAATAAAGTCTGCGTTTTCGATGGTCTCTTTGTCGTGCTCCACTACAATGACAGAGTTTCCTTTTTCCTGAAGTGAACGCAGTGTTCTGATAAGCTTTAGGGTATCACGCTCATGCAGCCCTATACTTGGCTCATCAAGCACATACATCACACCTGTAAGCCCACTCCCTATCTGCGAAGCGATACGGATACGTTGTGCTTCTCCACCTGAGATGGTTCTTGCATCTCTGCCAAGTGTGATGTAGCCAAGCCCCACATCGTGTAAAAAGTAGAGTCTCTCACGAATCTCATTGAGAATCGGTGCGGCTATCATCTCGCTTTGGGTATCAAGATAGGCAAAGTTTTGCTCATCAGCAAAAAACTGATATGTTTTACTAATTGGCATCTCTAAAAGATCTGCTATCCCTTTGTTAGCAACTTTTACAGCTAAAGATTCTTGTTTGAGACGGTGGGAGTTACATACGTTACACACCTTCTCACTCATATACTCAGCGAGTTCTTTTTCATCTTTGAGCATATCATAAGCGATACGGATGATTCCAGGAAATATACGTTTGACCTTGTGTTTTTTCCACAAAAACTCTATCTCCTCTACACCACCGTGCAAGATAGCCTTTTGTTGGTGTTTTGGCAGTTCTGAGTATGGCAGGGTTATATCTATCTCGTTATGCTCACAAAACCCTTTGAGAAAAGTGAAGTAGTAGCCTTTGTTAAACCCATAGACAATCTTGAGAGCACCTTTTTCTATGCTAAGATCCTGATCGATGATCTTATCTTGGTCAAGTGCATAACGCAGCCCCAAACCATCACACTCACTACAAGCACCCTTTGGAGAGTTAAACGAAAATGAGAGTGGTTCTAGTGGATCAAAACTTATCTTACAATCAAAACATGCATTGTGTTCTGAGTAGTGGATATGCTCTTTTACTCCAAGCTCTTCATGGTTGAGTATATCTATCTCAAGCTCACCGTAGCTCTCTTTGAGTGCTTTTTCTACCGATGAGGCGATACGCTCTTTGTTCTCCTCTTTGACTATCACTCTATCTACTATTACTTTGATAGTGTGTTTTTTGGTTTTGCTTAGCTCTATATCCTCATCGAGTCGAACCATCACACCATCTATCATCGCTCTTACATATCCTTTATGCACGAGTGATTCAAGCAGATCTGCATAAGCACCTTTGTTTTCACGAACAAGGGGAGCCATCATCACAAGCTTTGCACCCTCAGGGAGCTTTGCTACCTCTGCGATGATATCTGAAGCTGACATCTGTGAGATGGTTTTACCACATTTATGGCAGTGTTGCACACCCACACGAGCATACAAAAGTCTAAAATAATCATAAATCTCTGTGATAGTCCCTACCGTTGAGCGTGGGTTTTTTGAAGTGGTTTTCTGATCAATCGCAATAGCAGGAGTAAGACCTTCTATCTTGTCAACATCAGGCTTGCCCACACGATCCAAAAATTGTCTAGCATAACTAGAGAGGCTCTCCATGTAACGGCGTTGCCCCTCAGCATAGAGTGTATCAAACGCAAGAGTGGACTTTCCACTTCCGCTCAAACCTGTCATAACGATAAGTTCATTTTTTGGGATGGTGAGATTGATATTTTTGAGGTTGTTCTCCCTCGCACCTGTGATGATGATAGAGTCTTTTTTCAAATTGTTTCCTGTTGTTAATATCACATATAATTCTGTGTGAATTATACCATTTTCTAAACTAAAGAAAGGAAATTAGATAAAGACTCTTTGCAAGAGATAAATTACTACACAAAGGTAAAATAGTACAAGAAGCTTTTTTTGTAATTTGGTATCAACATTCTCTTTGAGATAAATTCCAAAATATACCCCAAAAAGTGAAGCAAGACCGATGATGATACCACTTTGATAATCAATATGGCCTTTGAGTGTGTGTGAGATAAGTCCACTTAGAGATGAAAATACAACAAAGAAAAGTCCAGCTGATGTTGCTTTTTTGAGTGGAACATATAAAAAACCTACAAGTATGGGAACAAGGATGATACTGCCACCCACACCGATAGTCATACTAAGAGCACCTATAAAAAAGCCTATTATAAAAAGGAGTGTTGTTGGTGGATTTTTTTGTTCTTTATGTTCATGTGTTTTAAAAAACATTCTTAGTAGGGCAAATGTAGCAAAAGCTAAAAAAACTATCTCTAAAGTAGTATCACTTAGTTGTGCGGCGATATAGCCACTCAGCATTGCTCCCAAAAAGCCACCAAGTCCTATAAAAAGCACCATCATCACATTAAGTGTACCTTTTTTATGGTTAAGATAACTTCCAAAAATAGAGCTAAATACCATTTGCACAACTGATATTCCAATAGCGACTTTTGTTTCAAATCCAAGAAAAAGGAGAAGAGGAACTAAAATAGTTCCTCCTCCGATACCAAAAAAACCAGAGAGAGTACCAACAATAGCACCAAGAAGGAGTAATTCAAGCATACAATCTCCAGAAACTTTTTTTGGATTATACCATTTAATTTTCATTTGTGTTTCATTGAAGTATAATCTAGCTTAGTTATATTAAGGGTAGAAAATGTTACAAACTATTGAAGAAGCATCGAAGAATTTTTGTATTCACCAAATTAGAGAACCGTTTGAGGTTGTAGATGGTGTGAGTGATAAGAGAACACTTATTGCTTACATAGACATAGATACACAAGAGGGAAAAAAGTTTAGAGTTTATATAGCTTCAGATGAAGCATTTATGCAAAGAGTATCTAAACTTTTTATTGAAGAGGATGAGAGTGATGAAGAAACACTCATCGATATGACACTAGAGACTGCAAACCTTATCATTGGGAGTGCAAAAGTGATAGCAGAGGAGGGTAATGAAACCTCTTATACTATCAATACACCACACTTTGAAAAAATTGATAAGTTTGATTTTGCTTATGATGATGCAAAAACAATCAAAGTTGCAGATGATGAAATTACAATAGCGATTAAGGAATTAGATGCCAAATAACACCTACCATCAGTTTCATGAAGATGAAAATGATTTTGATCTTGAAAAAGAGCTTTCATGGATGGACTACTCAGGGATTCTTGATATGGAGGTTGAGTTTGTTTCAGATTTGGGAGAGACTGAACTTTCTGTTGCTGAGATCCTTCAACTCGAAAAAGGTTCTATTATCGATCTGAAAAAACCAGCTGGTGAGTCTGTTGAGTCTTATGTTAATGGTCGTATTTTAGGCAAAGGGGAAGTTATGGTGTATGAGAAAAACCTTGCTATCCGTATCAATGAAGTGCTTGACTCAAGTGCTGTTTTATACCATTTATCAAAAGAGAGACTTTAATGCGTTTTTTACTTCTTTTTTTCTTTATATATTCTACACTTTTTGGAGCAAAGATTTTAAGTTATAACATATACGATAGAACAGATCGTGCTGATGTTATGATAACCTTTGATACACCATATAAAGGAGTAATCAAACAAAGTATCACTAAAAACAAAATCATCATAAAGCTTGGAGATGCTTCGATAGAATCAGCAAAGATCAAAAAGATTGCATCACGTTATCTTCACTCTTTGACGATCACTCCGATGGCACATCAAACGCAGATTGTAGCGACTGTTCCTAATGGTGTTCATTTTATTGCATCCAAAACAGCGGATGCTTATGGTTTGAGACTACGTTTTACCACAAAGAAAACGGCAAAAAAACAACACACTACTACACAACACTCTACACAAGAATTTACAACCAATCTACCAACAAAAAAAGAAAATAATCTCTCAACAAGTTATTATATCGTTGTTGGGATTTTGATAGTTGGTATTATTATTCTTTTTGTTTTACGCAAAAAGATTGTTGCGAAAAATACAAATATGCAAAAAGAGACAAATTCTCAATGGTTATTTGCTCAAAATAAACACTCCCAAGAGACACAAGAACCTACAAAACCTACACAGGTTCAAAATATGGGAGAGAATCCCATCTCTATCCGTTTTCAAAAAATCATCAACGATAATGCAAGTGTTGTCATGTTGGATTTTGAAAATACATCATATCTTATCTTTATTGGTGGCAACAATAGTTTTTTACTTGATAAATTTGTAGAAAACAAACCACAAACACAAGATGATTTTGAAACTATATTGCAAAACAGACATCAGGAATTGGATGAGTTTTTACAAGTAGAAGATACTCAAACATCAACAAAGTTTATCAATAAGCAAGAGGCATTTCAGGCCTATACACAAAAAGCCGGTGCTATCTCTTCTTATGAAGAGTAAAAATTAAACTGTAAAATAAGATATATGAGATAAAAAGAAGGGGTGCTTCAGTAGACTATATAAAGTCTACTTCTGCAAGGTGGTGTTGAAGACCAAGCTCTTCAGGACTGCAACCAAGTGCAAGACCTACCATTTGTTGCATATGAAGAACAGGAAGTTCTACATCGCGACCGATAGCCTCACTTGCATGGTGTGTTTGTGTATCTAATTTTAAGTGACACAGTGGACATGGTGTTACCATCCAGTCTGCATTTCCATCCATAGCACCAGCGATTGCGTTTCCTGTAAGTACTGCTGCTGTGTGTGGAGCTTGAAGCTCAACGTGGAAACCACAACATTTGTTCTTCTCTTCATAATCTACGTTTTGACCACCACAAGCGATAATAAGATCATCAAGTGAAGTAGGGCGATATGCAGACTCTGCAGTTTTGTGAGTTTTGTTTTGAAGTTCACTAGGACGAATGTTATGACAACCATAAAATGGTGCAATGTTAAATTGGCTAAGTGGTGTTACAACCATCTCTTTGATCTTCTCAAGTCCGATATCATCGATGATAGCATAGAGAAAGTGAGTGATATCTGAAGTACCTTTATACTCAAGTCCAACCTCTTTGAGTTTCTCATTTACTTTCGCTTTAAGCTCTGGGTTTTCATCGAGTCTGTGTTTTGTCATAGCAGTGTTAAGCTGACAAGTATTACAGATAGTTACCATTGTAAGACCATGTTTCTCTGCATAAGCGATATTTCTTGCATTGAGTACAAGAGATAAAAAGTCATCATAGTCTTGAAGGTGAGAAGCTCCACAACATGAAGCCTCAGTAAGCTCTACAAGCTCGATACCAAGTTTTTTCGCAACTGCCATTGTAGACATCATTTGCTCTGGAGTACTTTGTTTTGCTGTACATCCTGTAAAAAGTGCGTATTTTAGTTTTTCCATCTCTATACTCCTAGAACTTTGCAGTTGATGATGATTTGATAAGTTTTTGAATCTCATCTAAATTGTCTGATGTTGGAATGTTCCAAGGCATAGCGATTTTACCTTTTTTGAACATTTTAAATGCTACAGGGATATGTTTCACGATCGAAGGACCTTCAGAGTAAAGCACTAAGCCACCCTCATCAAGTACACCACGTTTTTCGATTGAATGTTTAAACCCAACAGCATGACGAGTTGCTACATTTGATGTCGCTACACCCTCAGTAAAAAGCATATTGTGAAGTTTTGTGATCTTTTCAATAGGGTTTACATCTTTTGGACAAACCTCTGCACACTCGAAACATTTTACACAATCCCAAACACCTTGCTTCTCAGCATGGAGCTCTTCGAGTCTTTCTTTGTGTGCATCATCACGAACATCAGCTTCAAAACGGTAAGCTTTTGCAAACGCAGCAGGTCCAAAGTAGTCTTCATTGATCTCTACAACAGGACAAGCATAGTGACAAGCACCACATTGGATACAAAGGTCAGCTTCATTAAGCTCTTCTGCTTCTTCTGGTGTTACGATATGCTCATGCTCTGGGTGCTCTTCAACATCAGAGATAAGGAAAGGGTGGATAGCATCGTGTTTCTCCCAGAAATCTCCCTTATCGATGATCATATCTTTCACAGCACGTTTGATGCTAAGTGGCTCGATAACAAGTTCACTTCCAAAAAGATCTACCATATCATTCATGCTCTCTTTACAAGCAAGTGTACTTCTACCATTTACTTTGATAGCACAAGCTCCACAGATACCGTGACGACAACTTCTTCTATAAGAGAAACTACCATCATGATCCCATTTGATTCTGTTTAAAATATCAAGTACAACTTCTTCTGAAGTTACTTCCATATCATAGTTTTCATAATATGGTAAGTAGTCTTCGTCTGCATTGAAACGAAAAACTTTGAAGTTTACTTTTTGTGTAGTAATTTTATGTTCCATAAGTTATCCTTAGTAGTTTCTAGCTTTGAGTTCATGTTTGCCAAGAACAACATCCATGTAGTCTAAAGATATTTCACCATCTTCATTCATGTAAGCCATAGTGTGTTTTAAGAAGTTTTCATCATCTCTTTGTTCAAAATCTTCTCTATAGTGTGCACCACGACTCTCTTTACGTGGAAGCGCAGACTCAACGATAAAGAGTGAGTAGTCTAACATGTGACCAAGTTCGATCGCTTCTTGAAGCTCAGTGTTGAACACTTTTGATTTGTCTTTTATACGAATGTTTTTAAATCTTTTACGAAGCTCTTTTACAGTCTCTACAGCTTCTTTAAGTGTCTCTTCTGTTCTAAATGCACCTGCATTTGCAGTCATACATTGTTGTAGCTCTTCGCGGATACCAGTTACACTCTCATCTCCATTGTTGTTAAGTACAAAGTTGATCTCTTCAAGTGCACGAGCTGCATCATCTTCAGTCGCAGGGCGAAGTTCGATCTCATCGATCTCTTTTACCATTGTTTTACCAACAAAACGACCAAAAAGAAGTGCTTCAAGTACTGAGTTTGCACCAAGACGGTTTGCACCATGTACAGATACACAGCTACACTCACCAGCAGCATAGAAACCTTCTACAAACTCATCGTTGTTTTTACGAACATTACCTGCTATGTTTACAGGGATACCACCCATAGAGTAGTGAGCAGTTGCAGAGATAAGGATCGGCTCTTTAATCATATCAAGACCCAAGAAAGTCATAGCAAGCTCACGAAGCTCTGGAAGTTTTTCCATAATGAGATCTTTTCCAAGATGTGTTACATCGATGTAAACAGCATCTTTACGAGGACCTACACCACGACCTTCACGAATCTCATTTAGGATAGCACGACTTACAACATCACGTGAAGCAAGCTCAAGTGCATTTGGAGCATATTTTTCCATAAAACGCTCACCTTTTGAGTTGTAAAGGCGACCACCCTCACCACGAGCAGCTTCAGAGATAAGTACACCGTTTCCACTCAGTCCAGATGGGTGGAACTGTACAAACTCCATATCTTCTAGTGGAAGACCGTGACGAGCAACGATAGAGAGACCATCACCAGTATTTGCATGAGCATTTGAGTTGATCTTGTATGAACGTGCATAACCACCTGTTGCAAACATAACTGATTTTGCATTGAAGATTACTGTTTGCATATCACGGATATTAAACGCAACAACACCACTTACTTTACCATCTTTATAGATGATATCAGCAGCATACCACTCATCCCAAAACTTTACACCTGCACGGTGAGCTTGTTCATAGATAGTTTGAAGAAGCGTAAGACCTGTTCTATCTTTTGCAAAACAAGCACGTGGTGAAGATTGTCCACCAAAAGGGCGTTGTGCGATCTTTCCATCTGGTGTACGGCTAAATGCAGCACCCATTCTCTCAGCCCAACGGATAGTCTCTGGAGCTTTTTGACACATAAACTCAACAGCATCTTGATCAGCTAGATAATCAGACCCTTTTACTGTGTCAAACTCATGAAGTTCTACAGAATCCTCATCACTAAAAGCTGCATTTACACCACCTTGAGCAGCACCCGAGTGGCTTCTAAGTGGATGAAGTTTTGTGATAACCGCAACTTTTTTTCCTGCATTTTGCAACTCTCTTGCTGCTGCACATCCTGCAAGACCTGCACCAACTACAATTGCATCGTAAGTATAAATAGGAATACTCATTCAATTTCCTTCGTATAAAGACTAAAATAATGCTGATTATACCGTGAGTTGGCTTAGCAAAGTTTAAATAAGGGGTTTTGTAGGTGGAAGTTTGTGTGTGTTACTATTTGAGACATATAAGCAGAGTTAATCTGCTTATATTATTGGTTTTTAGCGATATCTTTTGTTTGGATAATTTTATTATTTCCGATTTTTGGTTTGTGAGCAAGATTTTCTTTTGCTTGTCTAATTGCTTCTTCTAAACTTGCATTATTTGGTTTGATAATAAAACCACCAGTAATCGTGATGTTCTCATTTGTTGGAGTGTTAAACTTAAGTTCGGAGATACTTTGACGGATGATATCCATATCTCTAAATGCTTGCTCTTTTGTTGCACGTGAGAGAACAATGGTAAACTGATTGTAGTCTGTTCTTGCTATCACATCAGTTGGTTGTTCATGCAGTGAGATAGTAAATGCAATTTTCTTCAAAATAGCTTGTGTTAGCTCTTGAGTGAATGGTCTGTGTGATTTTGAGAAGTTGTCTATCTCGATGACTGTTACTGATGTAAAGAAACTCTCTTTGAGACCTTTTTTGTTTGCATAAGCATTCATAAGACCTTTATGGTTGTTGATGCCTGTGACTTGGTCGATAAAAAGAGGGTTTGTTTGTGTTGTTACATTTTTGCGTTTCATACGAAGTGCAATACCATCAGCTTCTTGGGTGAAAATATCATAAGGATCTTTTTGTTTATCCATTGAGAAAAGAAATTCGATATCTTTATAGATATTATTGATACGTTTTCTGTACCAGAATGTTGCAAAAAACGTAATCACAAAAGATGCAATTGCTAAATACTTAAAGATATTAAAACGTGCTTTTTCATACTCAATATTTTTAAGAATAATTGAATTAATCTTATTTTTTAGTTGAAAAAAGGCTCTTTTGAGTTCAAGTTGTGCTTTTTGTTCTTGTTTTTTAGAAGTTGTTGCATCAAAATATTTTTGTGCATTCTTTGTAAATGTATCCGTCAGTAAAGAGAGCTCTTTGAGTGAATTAAGATATTCTCTCTCATTTTGAAGAATATATTTTTCAGTAATACTGTACTTATAAATGTTACGAAGTTTTTCAATCTCATTTTGAAGTTGAGCACTTTTTCCGTTAAATTGGATAAGTGCAAGTTCTATGTCATCTTTTTTGAGTTTTATAAGTGATGAAATAATCTTTTTTTGGTTATTGAGATTGTCAACTTTTTCAAAAGAAAGTTGTTTCTCTAGAGTAAGTGTCATAAACAAAAAAGAGACAAAAACCACAAAAAGCATAAATGCATTGAGGTTTTGAAAAATTTTTTTCATGGAGTGTTTCATACTATTAGTCCTATAATGTTATAATTGGCTATTATTTTATATTGATACATATTAATATATACTTAACTTAGTTAAAGAAGAGTCATTGAATAAAGAGAGTTTTTTTATATCACAGTTTCAAAACAGATATATTGGCGATGATGGAGCAGTTGTTGGAGAGTGGGTTTACTCTAAAGATGCATTTTTTGAGGGTGTACATTTTAAACGCAGTTGGATAGAATGTTATGAGATTGCTCGTAAAGCGATGCTTGTTAATATCTCTGATGCCATAGCGATGAATGCAACACCAAAGTATGCACTGCTGAGTGTTGCGATGCCAAAAGATATCTCAAAAGAGCAGATGAGAGAGCTTGCAAGTGGGTTTGAGAGTGTGGCAAGTGAGT
>Ga0256837_1002598_pt1 | contig 11052 bp, 11 predicted proteins | sample 4562384metaG_FD_185976 | JGI IMG/M metagenome (GOLD analysis project Ga0256837, IMG submission 185976) | Hydrothermal vent microbial communities from Guaymas Basin, Mexico - 4561-384 | ecosystem: Environmental > Aquatic > Marine > Hydrothermal vents | place: Mexico: Guaymas Basin | collected... | reverse complement strand
ATTTTTTGATTGGATAATGTTTGTAGATTGGATTATTGTATTAGTTTTATGGATTTTAGTATTTTGTAAGACATTAATTTGAATATATACTAAGAAAGCTTTTATGAGACCTAAGGTTGTTAAATAATTGTCTAATTATTAAGATTTAAGAATTAAGGAGGGAACTGGGCCCTCCTTTTTAAAATTATGTTGAAATTGATAGATTAATACTTAAGAATAAAATGTTTATAGTTTAAGATTTAAATGTTATGTCTTATCAAAAAGTACCTTTGGTAGCTACATTGGTTTCTGTGATTTTGGCAATAATTAAATTTATTGTTTGATTGATAAGTGGGTCAGTAGCTATTCTTTCATCTGCTATGGATTCATTATTGGATGTATGAATAAGTGTATTTAATTGGTTTGCATTAAAGACTGCTTCTGCTCCTCCTGATAGTAAATTTAATTACGGAAAATGAAAAATAGAAGGTATAGCAGCTGTAATTGAGGGTACTATTATATTTTTGTCAGGACTTTTTATAATTTATGAGTCTTTAAAAAAGATTTGGTTTAAAGAAACTATTAAAGATATAGATTTATGATTGATTGTTATGATTATAAGTATTGTTGTAGTAGGTTGATTAGTAATGTATTTAAATTATATGTACAATAAAACAAAAAATTTAGTAATAAAGTCGGATGTATTACATTATAAAACTGATCTTATAACAAATTTAGGAGTAATATTATCTTTGATTATAGTGAAATTTACTTGAATTTATCGAATAGATTTTATAATGTGATTCATTATATGAATTTATATTGCTAAAGAAGCGATACATTTGATAAGAGAATGAATATGAATTTTGTTAGACGAAGCTCTTGAAGAAAGAAATCAAATAGCTAAGATATTAGATAATTTTGTTAGGAGATGAGTAATAAAATCTTGGCATGATTTAAGAACTCGTAAATGATGAAGATATAAATTTGTAGAATATCATTTTGTAGTAGATCCAAACACTACAGTAAAGGAGGCTCATGATATATGAGATATGATAGCGGAGCAGATAAAAAAACTTGATCCTAATAGTGAATGGAAAATAATATACCATCCTGACCGGGAAGATGATAGTAAATGTAAGTAATGTAAAAATTAAATTTTAAAATTTTGAAAAATTTATTAGATGCCTAGAAGACCAAAACCTAGAAGAATATGGTATGACTTTCCTTTTATTTTATATAAGCCTGCTTGAATACCAGGACATGATTTAGATTTTGTAGAGATAAAAAAAGATGAAATGGAAGCTTTAAGATTAGTATATGTTGAATGATTAAATATGCAACAATGAGCAGAAAAGATGTGAGTATCTGCTCCTACTTTTAATAGGATAGTTAATAGTTGATTGAGAAAGTTGATTTGAGCTATAATATCTCGTAAGGGTATTAAGTTAGAAGAATAAAATTTATTTTAATAAAAAATTAGGGAAAATGAATATATTGATTGAAAAAGTATATGTAACTAAAAAGTCGTGATAATTAAATGAGTAGGTTTATGTTGATTTGTTACAATTTTGTATTAATTAGTAGTAAAAAATACAAGATATTAAAGTTTTTTAAAAGACATCCTCATACTTATTCTTATCAGTATTATTATAATTTTGGATTGATTAGATGCTACGTGTTTTTTACAAGTTGAATTGTTAAAAATTTAGCTTTAGAAAATAATAATTTTGATTGATTTTTAAAGACGTTTTGGCAAGAGACTAAAAATAATTTCATTTGTGAAGTTAGATTTTATAGCTTAAAATCTTTTGTTGAAAATAATATACAGATAGGGAAGGTTTATTTGTCTTGAGATAGAAAAATGTGTTGATGTTTGGGTGACAAATGATAAATTGTAATATAAAGATAAGATAGTTTCTTGTTATAAAGATATTTTTAGGTAGTTTTCCAAATAATAAATTTATTTTTTAAATTGTTGTTGATGAAGAAATTGTTAGTATCAATTTTAATTGTTTTAATATTAACTGCCTGCCAGTTTAAAAATGATGAAAAGGATCTTAATATTAAGAGTGATTTGAATAGATTGAAATTTTCAAAACAAATTATTGAAAGTTGAAATAATTTAAAGATAAGTAAGAATTCGGCAGAAGTGGATATTTTTGAAAAAGTTAAAAAAGAGTTAGATAAAGAATTTGTTGATATTTATTATCCAGAAGATTCAAATCATCATGAGAATAGTTGTTATTTATTGTTAGATGTAGATTATAAAAATCAGAGATATGTGTTATATAGAAACAAATGAGCAGAAGTAGGAAGTTGATGATGCAAGTTAGACGGAGTGGAGAAAATCTGAGTTTTGTGGATACATAATGGTAAACCTGATCCAGAAGGAGAATATTTTTTGAAATCATATAATAAAGAAACAGGCCTTTTTAAATATTGAATAAGTGATAAATATTGAAATTTATGAGATTGAAAGAATAAATATGAGTTTAGGTTTTATTTTAAAGATGGAAGGGTAATAAAGGAGAAGTTAAATAAAGATATTTTAAGGAATGATTATTTAAAACAATTAAATTTATTTTTGAAATTTTTGAAAGAAAAAAGGTGTATAGATGAAGATGATGAAAATAGAATTTCTGATATTATAGAAAGTATTTTTAAATTAAAAAAATTGTGAAGTCAGAAGCAGATTCAGAATTGTATAATTGAATCTGAAGGAACTTGAAAATTTTATATTAAATTTGTGGTTTGAGTTTGATATTCTCTTGGGTATGAAGTAAAAGTTACTAAAGATAATATTAAAGTGTTGTATACTGAATTTTGAGATTATAAATTAACGTGAGATGTTAATTTAAATGATTTTTTTATTATAAATGAAGCAAAAACCTTAAGTGAAGTAGCTGAATTTCAATATAAGTTTTTAAAATTTTTTAGAAAAGAAGCTTTTAGGTATACTTGATATATAATAGAGACACCTTGGTGAGATATATTTTTAGATATTTCAGAAGAAGAATGGAAGAATTTATTTAATTGAAAAAAAATAATAAAAATAACTAAAAGTAATATTGAAAAACTTAATAAATTAGAGAGGCATTGCATTCATTTTTTTTGAGAAAGTTGGGATGATAAAGCATTACGGGATGAATTGTTATGATGAGAAATAAGATTTTATAAAAATCCGTATAGGAGTGGATATTCATATTTAGTTTATATATGAAAAGATAAATTGTTAATACCTGAAAATGCAGGGTGTGATTATATAGGTTCATATGCGGTAATATGATGAAAAAAGATATATCCTTCGTTAGAAAATGATTGGAAAATTGGAATTCCTGGATTAGTAAATGTTAGGTAATATTAAATGTGATTGACTTATAATAAAACAATTATATGAAATTTGCTGAAAAATGGTTTTAAATTTAAATTTTAGATGAATTTCGGAATTTGACTTGAGAGTTAGCAGTAGTGGCAAGTGTAAATTTATAGATATATCGAGTTGAGTTAGATTTAGATTTAGTGGATATTATATGTGTTGATATTTATAACAAGAGATTTACTAAATATTCTGCTTTTTATATGACAAGTAAAAGATATTTAAAGAATTAATTTTGTAGTAAAATGGAAGAGATTTTAGTTGCTGAAAAAGAAAAAGAAGTTTATAATAGATTATATAAAAAGATTGATAAGTTAATAGATGAAACAAAAGGCAATGTCTTACTGTGTCTGTCTTGTAATGTTTGATACTTGTATTATGATTTAAAAGATAAGTATGGAGATAAAATAGAGATTATTATTTTACCTGAGAATAAAGTATATTTAGATATACTTATCTTGATTTTAGTATATAATAAAGTTTTTCTTGTAGAATCTTTTCAAAATCCTATAGATATAAAGGAATTAGAAAAGATTAGAAAATATAAAAAAGAAATAAAAATTATAAAGGTTTAAAGTCGGTTTATCACTCCTCATCCTATTACTATATCATTTTCTTCTTTGTTTCAAAGATATATTACTAGATGTTGTCAAGGAGTAGGAGCTCTGACAGGATTTTTAAAAGTTATTTTGTAATTGGTGTCTTCTAGTTTTACAAAAGTTTCTATATATTCTCCGGGATGATGATATCTGATTTTTCAGTATAAGGGAGTTGACTGAAGATGATATCAGATGATTTCTGAAGATGATGACTGAAGATTTCTGAAGATAAAATTTAATTTGTCAGTAGTTATTTTTCAAATTGTCTGTGATATATTATAATGTCGTATGGTATTTGTGATGATAACTTCTTTATTGTATAAGTCTTTTTCTTCTCAAAGTATTAAAACATTATTTTTAGTGTTAATTTTTATTACATACCATTTTTTGTTCATTGCTATTTTTTCTTGATGAAGAAATATATTTCTTCTTTGTCATATGGTATAATATATTAATCCTTTATGTTCTCATAGATAATTTCACTTTTTGTCATAAATCGGTCCGGGTTTTGTAATAACATTATAATTTTGTTTTAGAAATCTTGGATAATCGTCGTCAGGTATAAAACAGATATTTTGAGATTCTTTATAATTTTTGAGAGAGTGGAAGTTTGAAGAGATTGGAGAGGTTTGAAGAGATATGAGTTGAAGAAAGTAAGGATCTGAAGAAATTAATTTTTTTATTTCTTCTTTTTTGTAATTTCATAAAGGAAAGTCTAAATATCTGAGGAGTGGTTCGTTCAAGGAAGTAGTTAGTCATATTATTCTATAAAGCATATAAGTTTGATCTTTTTTTAAATCTTTCGGCCTTGCTAAAAAGTATTCTCAGTTTATATTTATAATCTTGGCATAATGTCCAGTTGCTATTTTGTCATATCATAACTCTTCTCTTATTTTATTTAATATTGGAAATCTTACTAACCAATTGCAATTGATACAAGGATTAGGTGTTAAACCTGATATGTAATTTTTAGCAAAGTTATCTATAACTAAATTTTTAAATTCTTTAGTTGTATCTACTATTTTTAAAGGTAAATTTAATTTATTAGCTAAGTTCATCAAATCTTTTGGCAATTGACAACATTTATTAGGCTCTATAGTATTTTTAAGATGGACTAGTAGTACGTCATGTCATTGTTTTTTTAAATGTAAGGCTACAAATGTAGAGTCTATTCATCAAGAAAATCATACTATGTATTTCATGGTTTTAAAGAATTTAAATAAATTTAGAAAAAATATTAAATTTTTGATATTCTAAGTCAAATTAAAAAGGCTTGAAAAGATATACATATTTTATAAAGTTAATTTGATAAATTTATTAGATAAAAATTTCTTTATGAAAAAAGTAGTTACTATTTGATGATGAACTTGAACGTATAATTTAGTTAGTGCTTTGAAATGAATAGATGATATATTTATTAATTGTATTGTTAGTATGTCGGACGATTGAGGAAGTACTTGATTTTTGAGGGATGAATATGGTATTTTGCCACCAGGTGATTTGAGAAGAGCACTTATCGCTTTGGCTGATGAAAGTAAAGTGGATTTTTTAAGGAAATTATTTTCTTATAGATTTAGGTCTTGACTTTTAAAATGACAAAATCTATGAAATTTGATAATGCTAGCTGCTGAAGATATTGTTGGAGATTATTGAAAAGCTATTAATGAATTGGAACATCTTTTAAATATTACTAAATGAAAGGTTTATCCTTCTACTTTAGAAAAGACGAGATTATTAGCTAAGTTAGAGAACGGGGATTATATTGTATGAGAAACTAATATAGATATTCCTAAACATAATCCTTGACTAAAAATAGAAGAATTTTGGGTTATTAAAGAAGATTATGCTAAAATTTTAAAAGCTATGGATAAATATTCCTGACATATCTTTGATACAAAAAAGATTAATAAAATTTTTGATTTAACAGTAGAGTTAGCTATTCAAGATAAACCTTTTCATAATCCTAAAATAGAAAAAGTACTTGAAAATGCTGATTATATTATAATTGGCCCTTGAGATCTTTATACTAGTATTTTACCAAATATTTTAATATGAGGAGTTGTTAATTTGATAAAAAATTCTAAAGCTAAGAAGATTTATATAGCTAATTTGTTTACCAAATTAGGTGAAACTAATTGATTTACTTTGTCAAGATTTTTAAAAGTTTTTGAAAAATATTTGGGAGAAGATATTTTTGATTTGATCTTGATACAAGATCGGAGAGCTGTTGATATTCCTTGAGAACTTTTAGTATGATATAAAAAAGAAGGTAAAGAAATCGTGGAGAATGATTTAAAGTGAGATAATAGAGTTTTCGAAGTTGATGTGGTAAAGATATGAGAATTTATTAGACATGATAAAGATAAATTAAGAAAAGTTTTACAAAATATTTTACAGAGTATAAATCCATTTTAAGCATATTAAGTCATTTTTATCTATTGTAATCTATAATAAACTTGATTTTAAAAATTTATAGACTATAATCTATAAAATTTTATATTATCTCTATATTTTTATGGATATTTTAGAAGAGAAGTTAAAGAAAGTTATACCAAGACAGCTGTATTTAAAAGACATTGATAGTATTTTAGATTCAAACTTAATAAATGTAATAGTTTGACCTAGAAGAGTAGGGAAAAGTTATTTTTTATATTCTGTTATAAATTATTTGTTAGAAAAAGATATAATTACTTCTAACCAAATTTTTTATATCAATAAAGAATGGATTGAGTTTGATTTTATACAAGATTATAGAGATCTTCAAAATTATTTTTCAAAATTTAGAATTGATACATCAAAAAAATTTTTTGTGTGATTAGATGAGGTACAAGAAATTAAATGATGGGAAAAGTTTGTTTTATCATTACAAAGTAAATATTCTAATGCTATAATTTTTGTAACTGGCTCAAATAGTAAATTACTTGCATCTAAATTTGCTACTTTATTGGCTGGTAGATATATTCAAAAAGTAATCTACCCTTTATCTTTTAAAGAGTTTAAATATTTTTCGGGTATTAGTAATGAGCAAAAAGCTTTTGAATTGTATGTCAAAATATGATGATTACCAAAAGTAAGTTTTTTACAAGATGAAGATTTAATTTTTGAGTATTTACAATGAGTGTATAATACTGTATTTGTTAAAGATATAGTAGAGTTTTTTAAAATTAGAAATGTATCTATTTTGAGGAAGATACATAAGTTTTTATTTTCTCAGATGGGTAGTGTGATATCTGCTAGCAATATATCTAATTATTTTAAGTCTCAAAAAATAAAGGTTTCAGTTGATACGGTAGTAGATTATATTAATTATAGTAAGGATGCTTTTTTGTTTAACGAGATAGAAAGATATGATATAAGATGAAAAAAAATTTTGGAAGTGCATAGTAAAATATATTCTTTTGATTTGGGTATAAGAAATGCAGTAGTTTGATGGAATTTTAAAAAATATATTGAAAAGTATTTAGAGCAAATAGTGTTGAATCATCTTTTAATTTGATGATGGAAAGCATACGTTGGGATTTTAAGAGATAAAGAAATTGATTTTATTGCTGAAAAGGGTTGAAAAAAGATTTATATACAAGTTTGTTATTTACTTTCTTCGGAAAAAGTTGTTGAAAGAGAATTTTGAAATCTTTTAAAAATAAAGGATAATTGGCCAAAGTATGTTATAAGTATGGATCCCATAAAATATTGAAATTATGAATGAATTAGTCATTTAAATATTTTTGAATTTTTAAATAATTTTGAAAGTGTTTTAGAAATTTAAATTTAAAATATGCAATTATATTTTGTTACTGGAAATAAAGGAAAATTTGAGGAAGTTAAAAATTTAATGGAAAAATTAACAGATTGAAAAATAGAATTATTACAAATTTCGCTAGATATACCAGAACTTGATTCACAAGATTTAATTGCTATTTCTCAAGATAAAGCTAAAAAAGCTTTCAAAAAGTTAAAAAAGCCTTTAATAGTAGATGATAGTGGTATTTATTTTGATGAATACAACGATTTTCCTGGCCCTTTGGCAAAAAGAGTTTTTAAAGGTTTGTGATTTAAATGATTAGAAAGACTTTTAAAAGATGCTGATAATAAAAATTGAAAATTTGTTACAGTAGTAAGTTATATTGATGAAGATATATCTGAACCAATAAGTTTTGTTTGACAGCTTGATTGAGTTTATGATTTTTCGTTGATTAAAATAGCATCTGAAGAACAACTTCAAAAATATGCTAGTTTACCGTATAAGTATATTTTTAAACCTGAAGGATTTGATAAATTTTATTCTCAATTAACTCCGGAAGAAAGTCAGCAAGTTTCTCAAAGAGCTAAAGCTATTAAAAAGTTTGTAGAGTGGTGGAATAATAATAATAGATTTAAATGATAACTTTAAATATCATGAAAACTTTTATAAAGAAATTTTTTAAAATTTTCTTTTCCTTGTGGGTTCAGATTTTATTTTTAAGTTTGCCTTTGTATATTCTTTTATGGTTGAAGTGGATTCCTGCTCAGTTGTTTTCATATATTAAAGTGACTATAGTGATTATAGCTGTTGTTTCTTGGTTTAAATGAATTAGATTTGTAGAGATATTTACAAGAAAAAACAAAAGATTGTTATATCCATTGGTAAGTGGATGGATAATAATATTTGTCGTAGGTTTTATTATTTTCAATATTTTTTCAGTTAAAAAAGGAGAAAAGTTGAATGAAAGTGAATTTATAAACAAGCAATGAATATATTTTTCGCAGGAATGAGTTTTATATTATTTTGATGATTTTCCAAATAAAGTAGGATTTGATATTAACAGAGATTGATTTGTAGATATTAGATATGATGCTAAAAAGGATAGTTGGGAAGAAACAAATTATGATGTAATAGGTTGGCTTTTATGGTTTGGTTTAATAATTTATTTAATAAAAATCATTAGAACTAGATTTAGTTTAAGACAAGTAACAAGTGTGTTTATAATAGTTGTTTTAATAATTAGTAATAATTATTTTATTTTTTGAGTAGATTTGCTTGATGCTATAGCAAGATGTAGACTTAACGAATGAGCAGAGGTGTGTGAAAAATATATTAATATTTTTAATAATTGGTTTAAAGAGTGTAAAAAATGTACTACTACAAGTAGTAATCCTATAAAATGTTTAGATCCTTGAACACCTTGTGATAATTTAAAGAAAGTTGATGAAATATATTCGAAATATTGGTCTAAGTTAAATGACTTAGCACATAAATGTCAAAGTGATGTGGAAAGATGAATTCCTGAAGACAAATCAAAATGGTGTAATGAGTTTTGGAATTATAAAAGTAGTTTAATAGGAGTTTTGGAAGGTAATAGTCAAGGTGCAAATAATAAAAAAGATACTAAAGAGCTTTATAATAATCAAGAAATAGATAAGGAGGCTTTAGATGAAATAAAACAGATTCCAGAAAGAATTAGAAAGGTTTATTATGATTATCTTATTTGTTATAAAAAGAAAATATTGGAAAAACAAAAAAGCTCTTGTGATTTAATGGATATTCTAAGTAGACTTTCTTCGGATAAAGATGCTAAATATATTCAAGAATTAACTCAAGTTGTGCCTTATTATTCTAAGGAAGAAATAGATGAGTTTATAAAAATACTTTGAAAATCTTTGGAAAGAGGTACTTTTAAATCTTCTAATAAAAAATTTTCACAGCAAAAATGAGAATTAGAAAAGAAGGATATAAGAGATCAAAAAGTTGAATCTAGAGAATTAAAAACTTCTGAGGAAATAAAAAAGATTTCACAAGATTTACAAAAATTTCAAATTAAACTGGATAAAGTTGTTGAAAATACTTCTGAGCCTATTTCTCCAAGACAGATACAATATCTTTTAACTTACAAAAAACAAATAGATGCAACAAAAGAATTTTTAGAAAAAACTAAAGAGAATTTAGAAAAAGTGAAAAAGTTTGTATTTTCAGAGAAAGAGATAAAGACATATCAGCAGATTATAAAAAATTGGAAAGATAGAAAAGATTTAGCTATTTGGAAAAGATATTTGTTAAATGAAGAATACAAAATACATAAGGTTTTAAAAGAAAATGCAAAAAATCTGAAAGAATATATGGATGAAATGAAATATTATAATAAAAAGGCTAAAAAATTACAAAAAGAAATAGAAGAACTGGAAAGGATTAATAAGGCTACAAAAAATTTAAAAGAAGATGCTGAAAAAATAGTAAAAAATTATAAGAATTTATCTAAACTTATAAATGTTGTAGATAAACTTCAAAGTGCTGTTTCTATATTGTCAGATGCCGGTGAGTTTCAAGATGCTGCTAAACAAGAATGAGTTAAATTAGATGATGGAAGTGCAATTGTAGCTTCTACTTTAAATAATACGTTATGAAATTTATTAAATGATAATCCATGGGACCAAGCAGTACAAGTTGTTTGAGATGCTTTAGAAAAAGTATGAGATAAACTAGGAATAGAAGATATGAAGGATATTTGAGAAAAATTTAAAAAAGAGTGGTCAGTATGATGACAAATAAAACAAGCAATAGAATATGCGGTAACAACAGATGAAAAAACGTTTGAAGATATGAAAGAAGAATATGATAGAGTATATCAAGAAGAAGTCAAAAATGCTTGAGTATTGAAAAAATCAGTAGTATTTCTTAAATATAAGGTAGTATGAAAAGCATATTATCGGTGAATAAGATGACTTTCTAAGACTATTAGATGAACGGGCAGTCTAATTAACAAAATAAAAAGTTGGTTTTAATTTTTTATAGGATATAAACGAAGAATGATTGATTTTTTGAAAAAATTTTTTAATAGTTGGCAATTTATTTTATAATATTTTTTTAGAATGCTTGAAGAATTTTTTGAAAAAGGATTTGAAAATTTCTTTGAAGAATTTAAAAAGATAAGGGTAAAATACTTAATCTATTTCATGCTATTGATTATTTTTGCTTCGATATTTGGGATTGCTGTCAAAATTTTAAATTTACGAAATGGTTTTTACATCATTTGGCTTTTAATATTAATAATTGGTAGTTTTATATTAACTTACAAGTTTAAAAAAGAAATAAAAGATAAGTTATTTTATGATTTTCAAGCT
>Ga0256837_1002597_pt1 | contig 11052 bp, 10 predicted proteins | sample 4562384metaG_FD_185976 | JGI IMG/M metagenome (GOLD analysis project Ga0256837, IMG submission 185976) | Hydrothermal vent microbial communities from Guaymas Basin, Mexico - 4561-384 | ecosystem: Environmental > Aquatic > Marine > Hydrothermal vents | place: Mexico: Guaymas Basin | collected... | reverse complement strand
TTAAGTGGTAAAAATTTAAAAATAGAATATGTAGGACTTCGTGCTGGTGAAAAACTTTATGAAGAACTTTTAATAAGTGATAATGATTTACATACTCAATATGAATCTATTCTTATAGTAAATGAAGAAAAAATAGATTTTGAAAAATTAAAAAATAAAATAGAAAAATTAAAAAAAGATTGGAAAATTATTAAAGAGATAGTCCCAGAATATAAGGAGAAAAATTGAAAATATTATTCGTTTGTTTAGGAAATATTTGTAGAAGTCCTCTTGCAGAAGGGATAGCAAGAAGTTTAAGTGATGAGCATATTTTTGATAGTGCAGGAACTGGACATTGGCATATAGGAGAAGCACCTTGTCAAAAATCTCAACTTATAGCTAAAAGAAAAGGAATAGATATAAGTAATTTAAAAGGTAGACAAATATCAAAAGATGAGGTAGGAAAATGGGATAAAGTAATTGCTATGGATTCTAAAAATTTAGCAGATTTAAAAGCTATGGGGTTTGAAAATGCAAAGATGCTTTTAGATATAGATGTTCCAGACCCATATTTTTTTGATGGAGATGAGGGAATGGATGAAATTTATGAAATGATAAAAAAGGGAGTGAAAAAAGTTATATAACTTTTTACATCCCTGGAATTCTAGGGATTTTATTTAGTTTTGAATTTCTACAATACCAACCCCATCCTTTTTTCATTAAATGACCAATCCAAGGCATAGGAATCATTTTAGCTCTTGAATTATCTCTATAAACAAAAGCAGCTCCATCACCTGTATCCATTACACATAAAATATTGATGTGTGAAATATACTCTTTTCTACTTTCGCTACCTTTTTCCATTTGAGAAATATTATAAGCAACTGCTTTTGCCATAACCTCAGCTAAATGTCCTTGTTTTGCTCTCCAATCAGGACCATCAATAGCAGCACTATCACCTACTGCAAATACTTTATATTTACCAGTTTCACTTTCTTCATTTTCATCAAAATTATGCATCACTTCACAATATTCATTTATTTTAATAAATCCAGCTTCATTTAAAGGTAAATCACTATTAGCAAATACTTTATGTCCATTTCCAGCAGGGATAAACATAGTTAAATCACTTTCAAGTTTGCTATCATCTTCAAAAATAATTCCATCTTTTTCAAATTTTTTAATTTTTTTACCTACATGTTTTTTGATATTAAGTCTATTAAACATCATATCCATCATACTTAAAGCTTTTTCACCCATTCTAGCACCTGGTTTTGGCATTGGAGCAAAAAAAGTAATTTCAAATTTATCTCTAATTCCAAGTTTTTTAAGTTTATTATGAACATTAAACATAACTTCAAAAGCAGGACCACCTCGGACATTACTAGGGTCTTTTGGATTTCCACCAAATCCAAATGTAAGTTTTCCACTCCCTTTTTTGATTAGTTCATCAAGTTTGTTTTTGATTTTGATACTTTCTTCTGGTGCTCCACAAATAGAGATAAAGTTTTCTTCTCCATTATGTTTCATTTTTCCACCACCAATTGCGATTACAAGATATTCATAACTAAATGTATGATTTTTACAATAAACTCTATTTTCTTTTGTTTTTATTGATTCAACCTCATCGATAATAAGCTCAAATCCATGAACTTTACTTAAATTAGTTAAATCAACTTTTACATCATCAAAATTATATTCACCTGTTGGAATCCAAATTGAAATAGGGTATATATAAAAATAATCTCTATTAGATACTAATGTTACATCGAATCCTTCTTTTCTTAGCCAAATTGCACTTTCAATTCCTGCAAATCCACCACCAAGAACTAATACTTTCTTTTTCATTGTATAAGCACCTTTTTTTGTATAATTTTATCATAAAATTATTTATAATTACAAATTATAATAAATATTATAAAATGTTATACATAAAACTATAATAATTTTCACTTTTTATTTATTTTAATTTATGATAAAATTACTCTTATTTTATAAAGAGGGAGATTTTATGATTTTTACTCGTTCAACAGGATATGCATTATTAGCATTAGCAGAACTTGCTACTATCAAAGATGCTATTGATACTACACATTTGTCTGAAAGAATAGGTGTCAGTAAATATTTTTTAGCTAAACTTTTACAAAATTTATCAAAAAAGGGAATAGTTAAATCTTTTAAGGGTGTAAATGGTGGTTTTATTTTAGATAAAAAACCAGAAGATATTAAAATAATTGATATTTTTAACTGTGTAGAGGATAAAGATTTTTTAGTATATGAATGTGCTCAAAATAAATTAGATTGTCCAAATAATAGAGCAAGTGTTTGCAGTATTTGGCCATTTTTGCATCTTTTAGAAGATAATATACTTACTTATTTAGAAAAATTCACATTAGAGGATGTTATAAGGATGAGAAGCTGTTAGCAAAATTATCTAAGTTCAAGGAAAAAATAGGAGGGATTAGTGATTTAGGGGTAGTATTTTTTGTATTTGCTATTTTACTAATTATCATTATTCCTCTTCCAAGTGTAATTTTAGATTTTTTCCTTACAATTTCACTAGCGGTAGCAGTTTTAATTCTTTTAATTTCACTTTATATTCCAAAGCCCACAGACCTTTCAACATTTCCGACACTTATTTTAATTGTAACTTTATATAGGCTTTCATTGAATATAGCTACAACTAGAATGATTTTAAGTAATGGGCATGAAGGACCTGAAAATGTAAGTGAGCTTATTACTGCTTTTGGGGAATTTGTAGTAGGTGGAAATTATGTAATAGGGATTATTGTATTTATTATTTTAGTTGTAATTAACTTTATGGTAGTAACACAAGGTTCAACTAGGGTTGCAGAAGTTGCAGCAAGATTTACACTTGATGCAATGCCTGGTAAACAGATGGCTATTGATGCAGACCTTAATGCAGGACTTATAGGAGAAGATGAAGCAAAAAAAAGAAGACAAGAGTTGATTTCGGAAGCGAGTTTTTATGGAGCAATGGATGGGTCTAGTAAATTTGTAAAAGGGGATGCAGTAGCTGGTATTATTATTACCTTAGTAAATATAATCGCTGGGTTTTTAATAGGTGTATTTCAGCATGATATGAGTATGGCTGATGCAGCAAGTAGTTATACTATTTTAACAGTTGGAGATGGATTAGTAGGACAAATTCCAGCACTTATGGTATCAACTGCTACTGGGATTATGATTACAAGAGCTAGTAAAGATGAAAGTAATTTTGCTGAGGGAGTAATAGGACAATTAGCTAATGATTATAAAGTATTGATGATTGTTGGTTTTGTGATGTTTTTATTTTCTCTTACACCTGGATTTCCTACATTTAGTTTATTATTTGTAGGATTTATCTTTTTTATAAGTGGATATATGATGAAAGTTACAAAAGATGGGCATAATCCTATAAAAGAATTATTTGCTAAAATAACTAAAAAAGCTCCTAAACAAACTGAAAAACCACAACAAAAACAAAAAGAAACAGAAAAAGAGAAACAAAAAGAAGTTAAACAAGAAACACCAGAAGAAAAGGCAGCAAAAGAGGAAAAAATTATAGAAGATGTTTTAAAAATAGAGATTTTAGAACTTGTAATAGGATATCAGCTTATAAAATTAGCTGACCCTAATCAAGGTGGTGATTTACTTGATAGAATAAAAACTATGAGAAGAAAAATTGCTGCTGATTTTGGATTTTTAATGCCACAAGTAAGAATTAGAGATAATTTACAATTAAATCCAAACCAATATCAAATATTATTAAAAGGAGTGCCGATAGGTGAAGGGGAAATTTATCCAGATAAATTTATGGCGATGACAAATCCAATGGTAACAGAAGAGATAGAAGGAATTCCTACAAAAGAACCAGCTTTTGGAATAGATGCAATATGGATAGATGCTGATAAAAAAGAAGATGCTTTAATGGCTGGATATACTGTGATTGACCCTTCTACTATTATTGTAACTCATATGAGTGAATTGGTAAAAAAATATGCAGAAGAGCTTTTAACTAGACAAGATGTTCAAGAAATTTTAGATAGAGTAAAAAAAGATTATCCAGCAATTGTAGAAGATTGCTTAAAAGTAGCTTCTATTGGTCTTATTCAAAGAGTATTAAAAGCACTTTTACATGAAAAAATTCCTATAAAAGATATGATAACTATACTTGAAACTATTACAGATACAGCTGAAATTACTAAAAATCTTGATATAATTGTAGAACAAGTTCGTACAAGGTTAAGCAGGGTTATTACAAACCTTTATAAAGATGAAAATGGGGTAATAAAATTAGTTACTTTTGATAGTAATACAGAACAATATCTTTTAAATAAAATGAATCAACAAGGTGATAATAGACAATTTATGTTAAGTGTTGCAGATATGAATAAACTTGTAGAAGAGGTTTCAAAAACAGCACAACAACTATTATCACAAGGAGTTGCACCGGTGATACTAATAGTAGACCCAATGATTAGAAAATCCTTAGCAGAGATTTTTGAAAGGTTTGGATTGGATGTAGTAGTGCTTGCTCATTCTGAAATTGATTCAAATGCAAAATTTGAGGTATTAGGTTCAATTAGTATAAATTTTTAGGAGAGAAATATGATAATAGTAGGGATTGTATTGATTTTAATGGGTAGTTATTTGTCTATTTATTTAGCACACTTAGATGTGGTAAAAAATGCATTATCTTTTATTCCACCATTTATTCCGATAGAATTTGTTATGAATAGTATAGCTTTTATATTGGTTTATGTAATTTATTCTTTTATAGAAAAAGCTAAATATAAATCTTTATTTAAAGATATAGAAAATATGAATAGTGCTATTAGTAAATTTATTTCAGATAAACAATTGGGGAAATTAGAAATAAATAGTGCTTTTATGCAAAACACTTTAAATTTACTACAAAATATGGAAAAAGAATATCAAAAAATAAATTTTAAAACTAAAAGTAAGATTGAAACATTACAAAAAGAGGTTGAAGATTTAGAAAATATGATAGATTTAGAAAATATTTTAGTGTGTAAAGTTAATGAAAATGCAAAAGTGGAAAAAGCAAATAAAAGATTTCTTAAATTTTTTGGATTTGAAAATGAAGTAAAGCTTAATATGAATACAAAAAATGTATTAAAACTTTTTGATGGAATTCTTGAAGAGAAGTATTTAAATGAACTTTTACATCAGGAATATAAGATAAAATTGAAAGATAGAGAATTTCTATTGAAAATAGAAAAAGTTGAAAATAAAGATAGTTATGTGATAACTTTATTAGATATTACTAATTTTGAAAAAGAGAAAAAAGAGATAGAAAAAAAAGTATTATATGTAAAAGATAATTTAAAATCTGCACAAGCAATAAATAAAACATTTGAAACTACAATGATTAGAATGTTAAATTATGAAACTTATGCTGAGCATTTAGGGGCTGGTATTTTAGAAGTATTTGAAGAGGCATTTGTTGAAAGAATACACTCTCTTGGCTATGATGAAATATTTAAAGTTCAAAATGATATATTTGCTGTTTATGCTTCAAAAGTAGATTATGAAAGATATAAAAAGGTATTAGAAGATACTATTAAAATAGTAGTAGCAGGAGAAAGCTATATATTTAACCCAAAAGTTGTATTAGCCTCAGGAGTGAATTTTGATCAAGCATATCAACAAATGTTAGAATCAACTAAAACATTGATTTCAAAAGAAAAAACTAATGTAAAATATCATCCGGAAATTATTAGATTATTAAATAAAGCCATAGAGAATAACAATATTGTTTTAGGATATAAAGCAATAGAGGGTCAAAATGATGCTATTATTGTAACACCAGTGATAGAGGATGAATATGGAGCACCAGTAGGTGAAGAGATAGTTTTAAATTTAGCAAGAGAATTTAATTTATACTTAATGATGATAAAAGAACTATTTATAAATAATTTAAATATTGTAAAAAATTATAAAGTTATAATAGATGTTACAACAGAAGAACTTTTAGCTACTACTATTTTATCTGACTTATTATCGTTAATTAAAAGAGAAGATTTATTCGTAATATTTAATGTTGAAATAAATTCAAATTATTCAGTAGTATTCCCTATTTTAAAACAGATTAAATCGTTTGCTCAATTAGGTATAAAAAATGTAGGTAGAGGATATATTAGTTTTAGAGATGTATATGCTTTAAAAGTAGAATATTTAGAAGTAGATGATTCTATTATTCAATTGATACGAACAAATCCTCAATGGAAATTTTTATTAGATTCAGTGAAAATGTTAGTATCAGCTCAAAAAACGAAATTATTAGCAAATCACTATAAAGATAATAAAGTTCTAAAAATATCAGATAAGTTAAAAACTTATAAAGATTAATTTATCAAAAAGAGATGTTGAGTTTTGGATAAAATAGATTCTCTTTTTTTAACAAAGTGAAAAAATAATGATAATGGATATAAAAAATTTTAGCTTTACCTATTCAGGGACGACTAAAGCTAGTCTTAAAAATATAAATTTACCAATAAAAGAAAATAAAGTTACAGCACTTATTGGGCCAAGTGGATGTGGTAAATCCACACTTCTTAGAAGTATGAATAGAATTCATGACCTTTATACAGGAAATAAATATGAAGGTGAAATAGTTCTAAAAAACTTAGAAACTGAAAAATTTGAAAATATACTTGAAATTAAAAAAGAAAATGATTTTATAACACTTAGACGAAGAGTAGGAATGATTTTTCAAAAACCTACTCCATTTCCTATGAGTATATATGATAATATCGCTTATGGACTAAGACTTCAAGGTAAAAAAAATAAAACTGAACTTGATGAAGCAGTAGAAAATGCTCTAAAAGGTTCAGCTTTGTGGAATGAAGTAAAAGATATACTTAATAATGATGCAAAAGAGATGAGTGGAGGACAACAACAAAGACTTTGTATTGCAAGGGCTGTAGCTTTAAAACCAGATGTTTTACTTTTTGATGAACCTACTTCTGCACTTGACCCTATCTCAACAGGTGCGATTGAAGAACTTATTGTAGAATTAAAAGAGAAAGTAAGTATTGTAATTGTTACACATAATATGCAACAAGCTTCAAGAATTAGTGATTGGACAGCATTTATGTATTTAGGGGAGTTAATAGAATATGATAAAACTGAAAATATTTTTTTAAATCCAAAAGAAAAAAGAACAAAAGATTACATTATGGGTAAATTTGGATAACTTAACTCAAATTTAAGTTATATTTAATAAAATTGATGTATAATAAAAATTATTACATAAAAAGTGATAAAATAATTCTTAAAGGGGCCAAAATGGCAAAGAGATTAAAGAAAAAAGCAATTACAAAAATTGCTAAAAAAGCTGTTAAAAATTCAGATGTAAAGAAAAAAGATGCAAAAAAAGCATTAAAAGCAGTTGTAAAAAAAGTTACTAAAAAAGCACCTAAAAAAGCAAAAGTAGCTAAAAAAATAGCAAAAAAAGCAACTAAAAAATTTGCTTAATTATTTAAAAGCTAAAAATGTAGCAAAATTGCACCATCTAAATATAACTTCAATATGTTTAAATCCTGCATTTTTGAGCATTTCGTAGTTTTCTAATTCACTATAAGGGATAAGCACATTTTCTAATGCTTCTCTTTTTTTAGCGATTTCATATTCACTATATCCTTTTTCTTTTTTATAATTATAATATTCATCTATTAAAATTTTATTTAGTTTTTTATCTTCTGATATAAGCTTTTCACTCATTAAAAAAATTCCATCATCTTCAAGAGAATTGTAAATTTTTGAAATTAATTTTTCTCTTTTTATAGGACGAACGAATTGAATAGTATAGTTTGCTGAAATTAGTTTATTTGTATCAAAATTATAATCTAAAAAATCTTTTTCTAAAAAAGTAATATCTACTCCAAAAGCTTTAGCCTTTTTTTGTGCTTTTTGTATCATTGCAAATGAGTTATCGATACCTATTAGATTTAAATTTTTATTTAATTTAGCTAAATTTATAAGAAATGTTCCAGTAGAACTACCTAAATCTAAAATTTTATCATTATCATTTAGATAATTTTTTAAAATATTTATAGAAAGGTTTAAATTTTCTTTATAAAAAGGGACTGAACGGTCTATCATATCATCAAATACATCAGCAACTTCATTATCAAACTCAAATTGTTTGTCAATCTCTTTTTGAAAAACTTTATCTATCAATTTATAACCCTTTTTTTGTTATAATTATAGCAAAAAGAATTCAAGGCATATAAGTATGAAAAACAATAATATTGTAGCTACTATTTTAGGAATGTTTATTTTTTTAGCAGGGAGTATAATTTTTATTTTTGCAATATTTTGTGAGGCAACTGAAAATTTAAAAAATGGTATTCTTTTTTCTTCTATTTTTTCTATTATTTTATTTATAGTAGTATTTATTTTAGCGAAAAAAGTTTTATTTAAAGAATATGAATCAAAACAGAAATTAGAAGATAAAGAAAATGAATTAAATAAAACAAATTATATAGACCCTTTAACTTCTTTACCAAATAGAAAAAAGTTTTTTGAGGATTTAGATAATGCAAAAGGGATAATTTTAATTGATTTAGATGATTTTTATCTTTTAAATACTATTTATTCAAAAGAATTTGGAGATGAATTTTTAAGAAAACTATCACATAAATTATTACAAAGCAGTTGTATTGATAATCTATATAGAATGGGGGGAGATGAATTTACTTTTATTTCAAAAAAAGAACAGGATTTAAAAAGTATAGCTGAATGTTTACTAAAAGTGATAAGTGATTTTTATATAGTAAAAGATAATATAATGATTCAAACTACTGCTACAATCTCTGTAACATATGCGAAACCTTTTATTGAAACAGCAGATTTAGGTTTAAAATATGGGAAAAAGAATAAATTAAATTTAGTTGTTTATTCTAATAATTTAAATATTTTTGAAGAAAATAAAGCATTTTTAGATATTACAATGAGGCTTAAAAAGGCTTTAAAAACTAATAATATAGTTCCATTTTTTCAATGTATAAAAGATAGTAACGAAAATATAGTAAAATATGAAGCTTTAATGAGAATAAAAGATGGAGAAAAATATATTTTACCTGCTGTATTTTTGGATGTAGCTAAAAAAACTAAAATTTACCCAGAATTAACTATTCATATGGTAAATAAAACTTTTGAATATATGAAAAATAAAGATGTAAAATTTAGTTTTAATTTAAGTTATGACGATATAATAAACAAAAGAATTTATAATTTTGTATTAGATAAAATAGATAATTTTAATAAAAAAGAGAATATTATTGTTGAATTACTTGAAACAGAAAGAGTAGGTAGTTTTGCCTATATTAAAAAATTTATAGATGAAATCCATAAAAGAGGTGCAAAAGTTGCTATTGATGATTTTGGAAGTGGTTATAGTAATTTTGTATATTTAGAAAAACTTGATGTAGATATTATAAAAATTGATGGAGAAATTGTATCTAAAATTTTATTATCTGATAATGCGATGTTTTTAGTAAGGACTATTGTAGAATTTTGTAAAAAAAATAATATAATAAGCATAGCAGAGTATGTTTCACACAGAGAAATTTATTTAGCCTTAAAAGAATTGGGAGTAGATGAATATCAAGGATTTTATTTTTGTAAGCCAAAGGAGAATATTAAATGAAACAAGAAACAATAGCAATTAGTTACGGATATGAAAAAGATAATAATCGCACAATGAATGTGCCAATATATCAAACAACTGCTTATGAGTATGAAAGTATTGAAAGTGCAGCAAGACTTTTTAATCTCGAAGAAGAGGGAAATATTTATACTCGTATAGGAAACCCTACGACTGAAATTTTTGAAAAAAGAATAGCAAGATTAGAAGGGGGAATTTCGGCATTAGCAGTAGCAAGTGGAATGGCAAGTATTTTTTATAGTATTGCAAATTTAGTAAAAAGTGGGGATAATGTCATTGCTTCTACTAAACTTTATGGAGGGACTATAACTTTACTTACTCAAACATTAAAATCATTTGGTGTGAAAGTAAAATATTTTGATGTTCATAAAGCTGATGAATTAGAGAGTCTTATTGATAAAAATACAAAAGCGATAATTTTTGAAAGTGTGGCAAATCCAGCTTTAAGTGTGCCAGATTTTGATACAATTACTAAAATAGCAGATGAAAAAGAAGTTATTACAATTTGTGATAATACAATAGCAACTCCATTTGGTTGTCAACCTTTAAAACTTGGGGTTGATATAGTTGTTCATAGTGCAAGTAAATATATTGTAGGAAATGGAAGTGCTATTGCAGGAGTGATTGTTGAGAGTCAAAAAGCAAAAGCAAAATTACAAAATAATGATTATTTTTCAAAACCGGATGATAGTTATCACGGACTTATTTATTTTGAAAAATTTAATGACCCATTTATTGCCAGAGCAAAATTAGCATTACTTAGAGATTTTGGAGCAGTTATCTCACCTTTTAATAGTTGGCTTTTAATTCAAGGGCTTGAAACATTAGCTTTAAGAATAAAACAACACTCTAAATCAGCAAAAAAAATTGCTAAATTTTTACAAAAACAAGGTTTTAAAGTTAATTATCCATTTTTAAAAGATAATGAAAATTATAAATATGCAAAAAAATATTTAAAATATGCAGGTGGAATTGTAAGTTTTGAAGTAGATAGTTTTGAAGAAGCTAAAAAAATAGTAAAAAAATTAAAATTATTTAGTTTAGTTACAAATATAGGGGATTCAAAATCAATCGTAACTCATCCAGCAAGCACAACTCATCAGCAATTAAGCAAAGATGAACTTAAAAAAGCAGGAGTTCCAGAGGGGCTTATTAGACTTAGTATAGGGCTTGAAAATAGAAAAGATTTAATTCAAGATTTAAAACAAGCGATAAAATAATGGGAATGTATGATAAAACTTTAAGAGAACTTTTTCAAGATGTTCCTTATAAACTTATTAAATTATTAACAAATCAAAACATTACAAAAGTTTTAGATTCACATTTTCCAAAAGTAGAAGAAAGAGAAGCAGATTTAGTAGTTGAATTAGAAAATG
>Ga0256837_1002595_pt1 | contig 11061 bp, 10 predicted proteins | sample 4562384metaG_FD_185976 | JGI IMG/M metagenome (GOLD analysis project Ga0256837, IMG submission 185976) | Hydrothermal vent microbial communities from Guaymas Basin, Mexico - 4561-384 | ecosystem: Environmental > Aquatic > Marine > Hydrothermal vents | place: Mexico: Guaymas Basin | collected... | reverse complement strand
AAGCCTATCTATACTTTTATATAGTTTTTTCTTGTCGGCAATCTTTTTATGTTTGCCTCTTAAATATTATATTAATTATCCAATTAAATCACTACATAAATCAAATCTATTGTGTGTCATTAAATGTACTTTTGGATGTAAGTTCATCACCTCATCAAAAATCCTTTTAGATAACATAAATCCAACTTCTTGCTCTTTCTCCTCTCCATCCATTGCTGCCAGATTCATTTCATCTATAATATCTTTTGGAACAGATATACCAGGTACTTTATCATCTATAAAGTTAGCAGTTTTTGACCTAACTATTGGAAATTGTCCTAATATAAGTTGAGCATCTTTTGCAGTATCTCTTATGCTCATAGATTTAGCTTCATCAAATATTTCTAATAATTCTTTTGCATTTTCTAAATTATATACGGGTTGAGTAATAATAGCTCTTGCTCCATAATTTAATTTTTTAATAATTCTTTTTTGAAGAGATTTCATATTTCTAGCATAAGAATTTGTTACAGCAAAAGGATAAATTGGTTTGGGAGCAGGATTTAATGCTTTATTACTATAGTCAAGCCCATTATTAAGATGATATATAATACTAAGAAGAAGAGTTGAATCTCTCTCTAATACTCCTTTAACTTCTGGTTGGTCAGAAAATTTAGCAGGGTCACCAGTTAATGCCAATATACATCTCAAATCAAAATCATTAGCACCTAAAAGTGTAGATTGCAAAGATAATTTATTTTTATCTCTCATACTCATAGTTGCAATAACAGGTTTATTAAATGCTTGTTGAAGTTTAATAGCAGATAAAACCCCACACATTTTAAGTTTTGCTAGAGGATTATCAGTAACTGAAAACCCAGTAATTTTATTTTGTAGACCTACATTTTTTATAGATTCTAAAACACTATCTATAGAAGAACCATGTGGAGGATTTACCTCAATAGTTATATACGGTTCATTACTACATAGCGTTTTGCAAAATTGTTCAAACATAAATAGACTCTTTATTGTGATATTTTAACTATAATCTTATCTAAAAATAGCATAATAATAAATTATAAAAACTTTGCTATAATATAATTAAAGGATAAATTATGATAACAAATGAAGAATTAACAAGGTCACTATTAGAACTAAGAGAATCACAAGCTCAAACAGACGAGCAGATGAGAAAAACAGATGAGCAGATGAGAAAGACAGATAAAAGGATAGAGGCACTTACTCAAAATATAGATGGAATTAGTAAATCTATTGGTTTGGAAGTGGAAGATTTTTTCTATTCATCACTCAAAAAAAATCCGACTATTGCCAATATAAATTTTGATTTTGTATATCAAAATGATAAAAGAAATATAAAAGGTAGGACACAAGAGATTGATATATTTTTAGAAAATGGAAATTATATTGGGGTAGTAGAGGTCAAAAACAGAGTCTCTCAAAAGAGTATAGACCAATTAGATAAGATAATGGATAACTTCTACTATTTTCATAGAGATTATGAGGATTATAAAGTGATTGGAGCAATTGCTGGTAAAATATTTCCAAAGCATCTACAAACACAAGCTCTTAAAAAAGGTTATAGTGTAATTACCCAACAAGGAGACCATATAGAACAAGTAAATCCAAAATAAAGATATAGCTTTATAAATTGAATCTACAAAATCAAGCTGAAATTATTTAATAGAATAATGACCATCTTTTAATAATAATCCATGACAATATGCAGCATCCCCATTCATAGGTTGTCCAACAGCTATATCCACATCTCTTGGTTGATTTGCATATACTCCAAGTTCTTCTATTGAAAAATGACCATATTTCTCTTTACAACTCTCCAAAGTATTTAGCATGATTTCATCACCATATTCATCAGGAAATGCATCTTGTTTTGCTTTAAGCTCTTCAATAGTTAAAGTAGAAGGCTCAATTATCATAGGCTCATTACTTTTAATAGGACGGTCTCCTCTATTATAGCCATCTATAACCAGTTGAGGGTCTTTCCCTACTAAAGGAGATGAAATCAAAGCATCATAACAAGCATTTACTTGATATTTTTCTTCACCATCCTCTAAAAATCCTGTCTCTGCCCACTGCTGATTTGTGTAATGACCATACTTCTCTTCACATATAGCCAAAGTCAAAGAGCCAACATTAGGATTAGCTATTTGAGTATCACTAATTGTAGTGCTTGTTTCACCACTACCACCTCCCCCACAACCTATAAAGAGAGGTGTGAGGAGGAAGATAATTAAGTTTTTATGGTTTAGCATGTTTTTTTCCTTTTTGTTATTTTATTGACAAAACGATATTTGAAGATTGGTAAATTCAAAATCATCATAATCTTTATCTTTAGTTGATTCCATTCCTATGTGATTTTCTCCTGTATGATAAGTTGAATTATTTATTCTAACTGAATACTTTTGAGATCCACCATTTGATAGTCCTTCATTTAAATTCCAATATTTATCATTTATATGTAATTTTGCACCATATTGTATACCTCTTGCATCAAATGTTACAACTGCTGAACTACAAGATGCTTGTGATTGAGTTATATTGAAACTTCTACTAAAGTAAAAACCTTCTGTGGAAGTTTGAAATTTTGAATTAATAGCATCTTTATAACCATCATCTCCTAAATGGTGTAGATATGAATCAATTACAACTACATTATTTGGTGTCTTTGCTAGTTTAAAATTAATTTTAAATAGATTAGATTGCTTAATATTAATTCCCATAGTAGAAGACATATATCCATTTTTTGAAGCAACAAGCATTAGAGAATCATTTTTACTATATTCTGAAAACATATCTTCATTCATACTTACCTCGTAGTATCCATTTGCATTAGTTTCTACATAAAAGTTTCTAGCTCCATTATTTGGAGACATAAAGTTTAATCTTACACCAACATTACTAATAGCAGTATTTGTATTATAATCTAATATATATCCTGATAATATTTTACTTCCTGCTGGAACTGTTGGTTGTTGAGTTGGTTGCTGAACTGCCACCTCTTTTTTATTTGTATAAAAAACTCTTGCACTAACATCACTACAACCACTATCATTACAAGCTTTTACTTGCCAAACAAATGTTTTTTCACTTGATAAATGTTCTATTTTTTGACTATTAGTATAGATTGTATCTTGATAGATACTAACTTTATCTGTAAAATTAGATACAAATAATTCATATCTATCAGCATTCTCTACCTTCCCCCATTTTAACTCTATACTTTTATCTACGGTTATCTTATTGCTAGGATATGATAGAGTTGGTTTACTTGGTATTCCTACTTTAGGTGCTTCTTTAAGTTTTGTTTGAAATTTTCTCTCACTCCAGTCACTACAACCATTATCATTACAAGCTTTTACTTGCCAAATAAATGATTTTCCACTTTCTAAACTTGAGAAAGTTACACTAGTAGCAAAAACCTCATCCCTATCATTTTTAGTAAGTTGGTCTGTACTATTAAATAGAATAAATTTATAACTATCAGCATTAGTTCCAGATTCCCACTGAAATTTTATATTAGTGTTATCTATAGATGATTCTTCACTAGGAGATATTAAAGTTGGTTTACTTGGTACTTCTATCTGTTTAGCTTCTAATTCTTCTTTTTCACTTAATAGCTTTTTAAATTTAAGATTATTTCTATAAGTAAGTTCTACTATATATTGAAATTTTTCTATATTATCTTTAATTATATTTATCCGTGAGTTTTCTATATTTTCTTCATCACCAGTTTTACCTTTATAAATATGTTGTAATATCTTTTCATAAGTTGCATTCTTACTAATTGAACCACGATAATTTTTGCTACTATTCATTGTATCTATAACACCTGCATTTGTCTCTGTTTTAGATTTTGAATAATATAGCATTAAATAATCAAACTCTACAATATAATTATCTTTTTTATTAATTACATCTTCTATAAAATATAATTTTGTTCCCATTACTCCAAGTTTAGCTAACATTCTAGACTGTGTAACTATAAAACCTACAGGGTTTTTTACTCCTGTAGCAGTATCATACGAATATATCAGAAAATCTACCATTAATTCAAAATATTCTGCATTTTTCTGAAAATTATCCTTACTAAATTTATATTCTAGAAATACAGTACCATTTGAAATTAAGCTTTTTATTACATTTTCCATAACAGCAGTAATATTATCATTATTAGCTTTTCTAAGAATTAGTATATCTATAACTAATGTTGTCATAAGATTTGCTAATTTTTCATCCGATTTTTTTAAATTTAATTTTCCAATTACGAATGATTTAATCATCTCAAATGATGTAGATGTAAGCTCAAGAGCATTTGTTGCAGATGCTATATTAACAATATTTAGATAATGATTAAACTCTTTCTCACTCTCTTCTATTGTTTGCAAAGCATACTCATAATCATCATCAATAATATATTTTCTAATTTGAGCTTGTTTACTTATATATCTATTAATAAATGTTTGTCTATCTTTATCTTTTGTTACCTCTATACTCTTTAATGCATTAGATACACTTTCGTTATTTGTTGTTATCTTGGATAGAATTTCTTTTGCTAAACCTACATCATTATTACCTGAACTAGCAAAGAGTAATCCTACATCGGTTTTATTCTTTAATAAAGTAGCATCATCTGCTAAAGCTCCATTTACAACTGCTTGAATAAATATAGGTTTAGCTATTGAACCACTATTTAATTCATCATTCCAATAGCTCATACCTGCATCATCAGGAGTTCTTTTAAAGAGATTAGTATATGTAGAATTTATAAACTCTTCATTTGAAGTTCCTATTGGATATTTATCCTTAGTCTCTTGCTGTTCAAAGAAACTCATAGCAATTTCTTCTTGGCTTAAATTTGAATTATAGACCCAATAATCCAAACCTGCATTATCTGGTGCTCTATCAAATGTGGCTATATATAGCTTTGTAACACTCTCTTTGGTTGCTTCCTCTGCATAAAGTGTTCCCATTAAAAACACTGACAAAACTAAAGTTACTAAAAACTTAAACATAACTAATCTCCTATTATTAAAATTTACTAACATACTAATTCTATTATTAGTTTAATTAGTATTCTCTTAATAGGTTAATTAATTTGATTAAACTTTTAAAATAAAAAGGTTAAAAAAATGGAAGTTTATGAGAAAATTAATGAGATAATAAAACAGAAAAAACTTACAAAAAGAGCATTTGCAAATATATTAATAAATTTAAAACCACAATTAAAAATTACAGGAGAAACACCAGTTGAAGGGACAATATATGGCTATCTTAGTGGAAAAATAAGTATTCCTATTGAACTAATTCCGTATATATCAGAGGCATTAGATATAACAGAACAAGAGTTGTTTTATACTAAAGAGAGTACAAAGAAAAAGTGTATAAAATATTTAATAGATAATAGTGGCAGTAGTGGATTAGAGGAGTTGAGTAGATATATTAATTCAAGGATAACTCAAAATATAAATGTAAATTATGGGCATGTTGTGATGTCAAATAGAGAGTTGAAGAATAGTAAGATTGAGGAACTTATTGAATTGATGGAGTTTGCTCCTCCTAGTTTTTTGGATAAAGTTATAGTTAAGCTTAGAGAATATAAAAATATATCCGAGGATTTTTTATAATTACCACTTTAGAAGATATTTAGCTATAATTCTATTTAAAAAACTAAAAAGAGATAAGGATAAGATTTGAAATTAGCAGTATTTGATTTTGATTCAACATTAATGGATGGTGAGACTATAGATTTTTTGGCAGAACCTTTAGGACTAGAGGATAAGGTAGCTCATATTACGAAAAGAGCCATGGCTGGAGAGTTAGATTTTTTTGAGTCACTAGTGGAGAGAGTATCTTTATTAAAGGGATTAAGTGTTGATGAGGTTAATAGAATATGTTCTAGTTTACCTATGATGAATGGGGCAGAAGAGGTAATTATTGAATTAAAAAAGCAAGATTATAAAGTTGTATGCTTTTCTGGAGGATTTAGGAATGCTACAACACCTGTATGTAAAGATTTGGGAATAGATGCAGATTTCTCAAATATACTTCATAGTGAAAATGGATTTTTGACAGGTAGAGTAGGTGGGGATATGATGTTTAGTTTTTCTAAAGGTGATATGATAGTTCGTTTACAAAATCTTTTAGGTATATCGGAGAGTAATACTTTAGTTGTAGGTGATGGTGCAAATGATTTGAGTATGTTTAAACATGCAGGTACAAGAGTGGCATTTGGAGCAAATCATATATTAAAAAAAGAGGCAACACATATTATTGATAGTGGAGATTTAAGAGATATATTTGCTTGTATTAAGTTGACAAAATAGTATTTTTAGCTAGAGTATATTATTAATAAAAAAAGGAAATTATATGTTTAAAAATATTTTATTTGTCTTGTCTTTGTTTGTTTTAATTGGTTGTGATAGTAGTGAGATTACAACAACAGAACCTATTATTCCACCACCTCAAAATGCAGATAAATTAATTATTAATCAAGAGAATAGTGATATTGTTATTGCATCTATAATATCCAGTATTGGAATTTTAAGAGATAGAATAGAAAATATTCCTAGAATTGATTTGGATAAAATTTCAGGACTTGATTCTAGCGAACTTTTAGGTGATCTTGACCTAGGTTTGGATATTAGTGATATTGTTGATATATGTGAAGATGGTGGAAAGGCAATCTTAAACAGTGCATCTTCTACATCCGTAAATATTACATTTAAAGAGTGTAAAGATGATGGTAAAGTTATTAATGGAAATTCAAATCTCGAACTTAATGATGGTGAATATCATCTTGAGTTAAATCAATTCCGTTATGACAATAATTCATTTTTTGAATATGCTGATATAACTTATGATGAAAGAGGAGATAGAAAAGATATTATTGCATTTATAAGCTCAGGATTTATTATTAATAATGGAGAACAAATTAGTCTAAGAAATATTTTATTCAAGAAAATAGCTCAAAATTATATATTGAATGGAGATTTAGGTACAGGATGTTTGGGTGGTGTCATTATTGTTAAAACTATAGAAGCTATCTCTGCACCAGATAATAAATGTCCAAATGGTGGAGAGTTATATGCTGTTGGAGGAGATGGTTCTACCTTAGGGATTATCTTTAATAAAGATGTGAGTATAGAAACTTTTTTAAATAATGGGATAAAAGAGTATTATGATACATGTTTGGATTTACCTACCTATAGTGATGTCTGTTCTTAGTCAAAGATGATAGAATTAGATTTTGAGATAGATGCTTTAAATAGTATGAAAAGTTATCCCAAGAATCTTTATGGAAAAGGAAATTTATCTCTATTGAATCGTCCTAAAGTTTCAATTGTGGGTACACGCCGACCATCTGCTTATACACGACAGATGATATATAATTTATCAAAAGCCTTATCTAGCAGAGGCATTTGTATTGTAAGTGGTGGAGCTATGGGTGTTGATGCAATTGCACATCAAGGAGCAGGAGCAGATAACACTATAGCTATAATGGCAACAAGTCTTGATATTAGATATCCTAAAGTTAATCAAGGATTAATTAAAGAGATAGAGAATAATGGTTTAACACTTAGCCAATTTCCACCTATATTTAAAGCTACCTCATGGAGTTTTGTTTTAAGAAATGAAATAGTTGTGGCATTAGGAGATTTTTTAATTGTTGGTGAAGCAGATATAAATAGTGGTTCTATGCATAGTGTTGAATATGCTATTAAGATGGGTAAAAAGATTTTTGTTCTACCTCATCGGTTAGGTGAGAGTAAAGCAACAAACAGACTTCTTCAAGATGGTATTGCTACTCCAATATATAATATAGAGTCTTTTGCTTCTCAATTTGGACAATCCGTTGATGAGTCAATTATTAGAGATGATTTTTTTTATTTTTGCCAAACAGAACCAACGCTAGATAGTGCTATTATTAAATTTGGAGATAAAGTTTACGAAGCTGAATTAGAAGGGATTATTGTAATAGAGAATGGACTTCTCCGTTTAGTTTGATTAGTTTAAAAAAAGAGATATTTAAATCTCTTTTTTAAACTTTTCTATTTAATTTCTACAAGTTTTAAACTACTATCTTTAACTGCTTCATTTACAATTATATTTAAATCATTCAGGACTGTAGGTGCTAAAGTTTCATATTCTTTTGCATCTTCTTGACTTAATCCTTTTGTTGCAACTGCATTTTCGACAGCTCCTTTAAACATATTCTGAAACATAAAATAAGGACTTAATATACTTATAGAGATAGTTCTATTAGTTTCATCAGACCTATCAAGATAAGTTGTAACTTCACATGGTAAAGCTGTAATATATTCACTACCAAGGCGTGTTGCCATTTTTGCATAGGTAGGAGAACAAGCTTCTGTTACAAATACTCCAGGAATTTCCATGGGTGCAACTCTTGCACTTCTCCATTGAGAATTATCAGATAACCCATTGATATTAACATCAGCATTAGCTTCATCTGTTCCCATTTTTTCAACAATATCATTAGCCAAAGCTTTTGCATCACTTGTCGTAAATACTTTATTATCTTTATTTTGATATTTTGTAACTAAATATATATCATCATCATTTATAGCTTTGATTTCATCTTCTGTAAATTTAGGACCTAATTGTTCCGTGGACTCTTGTATTGTTGATTCATTTGCAAGAGAAGCCATAATCATAGTTCTTATTTCATAATTTACGGCTGTTGCCATTCCTTTCATTTTTCCATCAGGATCTGGAGTATTTGGAAAGAATAGGCTAAAGATAGCATCTGCATCTAACATATCAACATAAATATTTTTTCCATCACTATGTACTGATACTTCACAGGGAAGAGCAGAACCACGCTGTTGACCAGTATTTGTTGCTTGTTTAGCATATATTCCATTACAGAACTCAATAACTCTACTTTTATATACTTTTGTACCCGTATCTACTGGAATTGGGAGAAGGTCGTCTATACCATCATATGTTTCATTAGAGTGTGGATTAGCTCCTGCAATAACCCAATTACTAGGGAAGTTTAACATAACTTTTTCATCAGTCATCACAACATAGTCAGATATCTTCAAAGCAACTCTGTTAATATCATCTTCTGTTCCTGCAAGTATAGCAACTCGCTGATAAGGTGTAATCTCTGTCTTGTTCTCTTCAGTTAAATTATCATCTTCAATAATATTATCATTATTATTACTTCCACAGCCATTAATAGCAATCATTGTTGCTAAACTAATTATGCTATATTTAAAAGCTTTTTTCAATTCCATTTTTATATCCTTAATTAAAATTAAATTATTATATATTATTATGACTTCATAATATTTTAAAATATAATTACATATTTCAAAATATATAATTATGTATAATTAAGTAACATATCATAAATCAATAAGGAGATTTAACAACTATATAATTAGTACCTTGTTGTTGAAAATATGTGCCATCACATTTTCTATAGCTATTACCATTTACTATCACTGTTGTACAACTAGGAGACATAGTTGATGCTACAACAACTGTACCTATTGCCATTCCTGCTAATATTCCAATAGGACTTGGTCCTCTACGCTTCTTGTTATTATCAACATTGACATTAACATTAGTATTTTTGTTTTTATTACTATTGACATTAACATTAGTATTTTTGTTTTTATTACTATTAACATTAACATTAGTGTTTTTATTTTTATTAGTGTTTTTATTCTTATTACGATTTTCATTTCTATCTTCTCTTGCTTGAAGTGTATTGAGAATAGATATATTTATTGAAGAAAGAGTAAAAGAAGAAGATTCTTTCTCTATACTAACAGTAGGAGAAATAAATCCTATAGCTATAGCTATTACAGCAAATTTAGTAAAATTTAAAGTTTTTTTCATGTTTTTGAACCTTTGTATTATAAAATAACGATATATTAAGTCTTTTATTTATTAATAGCTCCAAAACTAAATTTTGGAGCTAGATTTAACGAATCAAAGAGATAATTAAATCTCTTCTGCTACATCAACTTGATACAGTACATCATCCATTGGATGTCTATACATTGGCATTGCAAGTCTTTTCTCGTCAAGTACATGACCTATAAATCCAATACTTCTACCAACTATAAAGAACGCATTAAGAGTACCACTAGCGATAAACTCATTAATCTCATCTTCTGAGTAATCTAATGCTCTCCACATATCAACCATAAGAATACCAATAGTTCCATCAACATTAAGAATTAAGTTCTCTTTTTTACTTGTAGTTAATGCTTCAACTGTTCTCGCATAATCAAGAAGTGGAGTTGATGGGAAGTTATCTTTAGCAAAATTCATAAGTCCTGTAACTCTTAAATCAGGGTTCTTTAATGATTTAATTCTATGACCAATACCAGGGATTGGAATACCTTGTTTTTTCATATGTCCTAAGAACTCTTTTGGAGATAAACCATTATCATCTGCATATTTAAAGTGTTCTGCTGCACCATCAATAGCACCACCAAATCTTGGACCAATTGTTAATAATCCAGTTACAAGTGATTCAACAACACTTTTACCAGCTCTTGCTGTTACTTTTGCATTGTGAGCACCTGATACTGCAGGACCATGGTCTGCTACTGTTTTAAGTACTGTTTCAATAAACTCTGTAGCCCATTTTGGATACTGTTTTTTGAACCATAAAAGTGAAATAACATCACCAATACCTTTTCCAGTTTCAGGAGTTGCAACACTTGATATTGGGAAACCTGCGTAAGTACACTCTTCTCCTCTATCATCAGAAATAGTACAAATAAACTCTTTACTTCTTCTAGTAGCAGGAACTGTACTCATTGAAGGCTCTGGAATCTCTGCTAAATTCATATCAGTAAATACTTTATTAATCATAGCAGGAAGTTCGTTGAATGAATTTGGTACATGAATACCAGCTTCTCTCATTGCATTGTTTTTATACTCTGCTGTTTCCATCTCGCCATTTGCAGATGCTCCTGCATGACCAAACTGAACACCTGAATCATAATATTTAGCAATTGTACCAATACACCAAGCGATAACTGGTTTAGTAATAGT
>Ga0256837_1002593_pt1 | contig 11070 bp, 13 predicted proteins | sample 4562384metaG_FD_185976 | JGI IMG/M metagenome (GOLD analysis project Ga0256837, IMG submission 185976) | Hydrothermal vent microbial communities from Guaymas Basin, Mexico - 4561-384 | ecosystem: Environmental > Aquatic > Marine > Hydrothermal vents | place: Mexico: Guaymas Basin | collected... | reverse complement strand
AACTATTGCTATGGTTCAACTTGGCGAAAAAACAGGTAATCTTGATGATGCCTTATACTCGTTAGCTGATATGTTAGAAGAGATTCGTTCAAACTTCTTAAAATTTAAAAAAGCAATGGCATATCCAAGAAATGTTATGGTTGCACTTGCTATCGCTTTTGTGGTCTTAATATCTTATGTTGTTCCAAACTTTAAAACAATGTTTGAAAAACTTGGTGCAGACTTACCATTACCAACACAAATATTACTTGATTTAGAGTACTTATTTAACAATTTTGGTCCATATGTATTAGCCGGATTATTTGCAGCTTTTGTAACAGCTAAATACTTTATAAATAACTACAAACATGTTAGATTTAAATGGCATCAAATGCTGCTTAGAACATATCTAATAAAAAATCTTATTATGTACTCTATACTTAGTCGTTTTACATTAGTATTTTCAGAACTAATTCGTGCTGGTATCCCTATTGCTGAAGCACTTGACACCTCTATTGATATGATAGATAATCTCCCTTTAAAACAGAAATTTTTATCGATTAGAATAGCAGTTGAAAAAGGTTCTGCCTTAAACAAAGGTATGGAGGACACTGGGCTATTTGAAAATATGATTATCCAAATGGTATCTGCTGGTGAAGATTCTGGTACACTTGATGCAATGATTAATAAAGTTGCAGCTTATTATAAAATGAAGTTTGATGCTATTATTGATGGTTTATCTGAAGCTATTGAGCCTATTATGTTATTTGTAATTGCTGGTATGGTAATCTTATTTGCTCTTGGTATATTCTTACCTATGTGGGATATGGGTAATGCTGTTATGGGGAAACATTAACAAGCCTATCTAACTTTTTTAATAACTCTTGTATATCTGTTTTTGAGCCTTTTATCTCAAAAACAGTATCACTTTTAAAAATCTTATTTATTATATTAACTCTTGCACTAAGACATTCATACTCAACTTTTCTAATATTAGAATAACTAAACGATATCTTTTTACTTATTTCTTCTTTATACTCAACTTGTTCAGCCAAATCCAATACTAAATTTACAGCATCACTATAAGCTCTAACTAAACCACCAGTTCCAAGCTTTGTACCACCAAAGTACCTAACTATAATTACAGCAGAGTTTATAATACCTTGACCTTGTAACACCATAAGACTAGGTTTACCTGAAGTTCCTTTTGGTTCTCCATCATCGCTTGAATGCTCAACTATTTGATTGTACTCATTTAAGTATCTAAAAGCTGTAACAAAATGTCTGGCTTTTGGATGTTCTTGTTTTAACTCTTTTAACTTATCTTCATATTGATTAAAAGGTATAAGATGTGCAATAAATTTTGATTGTTTTATTTCTAAAGTATTAAAAAAGTGTTTATTTATATATTTCATATATTCTCTCTACATGTAAGGCTACATGTAGAGCTTATTTTATGCTAAGTTAGTGAAAACTTTAGCAACATCATCATCATCTTCAAGACGTTCTAAAATTTTATCTACATCAGCCTGTTGCTCTTCTGTAATAGTTATAGGAGCATTTGCCATGCGTTCTAAATTAGCCTTAGTAATCTCTATACCCATCTCTTCTAAAGCAGAGTTAAGTGTTCCAAAACTTGTATAATCAGCAGTAACTAAAACTACACCATCTTCCTCTTCAATCTCTTCAAGACCAGCATCTATAAGTTCAAGCTCTAACTCTTCAATATCCATATCATCTTTCATATTAAATTCTATTAGAGCCTTTCTATCAAACATAAATTCAAGTGAGCCTTTGTTTAACATCTCTCCCCCCTGCTTTGTAAGAATATTCTTCACATTAGCAACGGTACGAGTATTATTATCAGTCATAGTCTCTATAAAAATTTGAACACCATGAGGAGCTTTACCTTCATAATTTACTTCAAGCATAGATGCAGTATCTTTCGCAGATGCTCTTTTAATAGCTGCTTCAATATTATCTTTAGGCATATTTTCAGCTTTAGCATTTATGATGGCTGTACGAAGTTTAGAGTTCATATCAGGGTCAGAACTTCCCTCTTTAGCTGCCATAGTAATAATTTTTCCTAATTTTGGAAACAATTTTGACATTGCTCCCCATCTTTTTAATTTAGATGCTTTTCTATACTCAAAGGCTCTACCCATAAAATTTCCTTATTATTTAAAACTTATTTTTAATTCAAAGGTGTATAATACCATATAGATTATTTGAGGGATTTAAATGCGACTAAGTTTTAGAATAAAACACCATTTTTTTTCTGCATTTCGTGAATTATTTGTTCATCATCATGGTTCACTAGAATTTCGTGCTAAAATTTTTGCACTTATTATCGCAGCAAACCAAGAGGCTACTGTTGAATCATATATTATTGTTAAAAATATAGGTATTGATATTTATAACGGTGATGAGGAAAGATCCAATTTACTTATGTTAACGACTAAAGAACTAGTTACTAAAGTAAAAGAAGAGAATGGATTAAACTTTGATACTTTAGTCGAACATATACAAAAAGAGTTAAGAATTGTCCCTAGATATGCAAAAAAAATTGATATAGAATCTTTAAAACCACTCGTTGAATTATCTCATGATATAGATGTTATATCTTTTCAAGAGAATATTTTAGAATTTTTAAAAATATTAAAAGAAGATACCTTAAAAACCAAAAAAACTCAGATAGAAGAAGCTGAAGAACGTTTAGACTCTAAATATTAAAGAGAAAATTTCTCTTTATCAAAAAAACTCTCTACTGATATATTTTTAAAAGCTGCATTTAAAGAAACAAAAAGTTGAGGAAAATCTTTTTCCATTTTAGATAACATTATTTTCATATTTGCACGAGCGTGTGGCATTTTTACATCAAATCTCATAGCCGGACAAGCTTCATCGCCAATAGCCTCAATATTATTTTCCTCAACAAATGCAAGAAGTTGTCGCTCACGCATCTGAATAAGTGGACGGATAACAACAAGACCATTTTCAGCTCTGTAAATTGGTGCTAAACTTCTCATCTGACCATTATATATAAAGTTCATAAAAAAGCTCTCAGCAGCATCATCCATATGATGGCCAAGAGCAACTTTATTACAACCCTGCTCTTTGGCAATACTATATAAATATCCACGTCTCATACGAGAAAAAAATGAACAAAATGATGAATTTTTACGAATTTTTTCTTTAGAAAGTTCATAAACTTGTGTATCATGGACTATATGTGGGATATCATAAGTTTTACAATGCTCAATCAAAGCATCAAAATTCTCACCCATTCCATAACCAACTGTAACCGCAACAAATTCAAAATCAAATGGAGCTCGTCTTTGTTGCTCTTTCATCGCATGAATCATAGTAAGAGAATCTTTCCCACCAGATAAACCAACTAGTATTTTATCACCCTCCTCTATTAACTCAAACTCGGCGTTAGTTTTACCAAGCTTAGACATTATTTTTTTAGAGGGGCAAATATTTTTCATACATATTTCCTAAGAACAGTTTATCTGTGATTGAGCCCACTGCTGAAGTGAACTTAGTGTTAACGTAGTTAAATGGACTTTGTTCATTTAGCGTTATTATTAATGATTTTATCAACCATTTTCATAATAAACTCAGCAGATATAATTGCACTTGATTCCATAAACTCATCAAATGAGAAAGAAGCATCAGTATCTGCAGTATCACTTATAGCACGAAGTATAAAAAATGGTACATTTAAAGCAGAACAAACAACAGCAACACTTCCACCTTCCATCTCTAAGGCATCAGCATTAAAATGCTTAACTATATTGTCTTTAACAGTACTATCATGCACAAACTGATCACCAGTAGCTATAACACCTTCTATAACAACTTTTCCAAGCTCTGAAGCTACTTCTTTTGAGATAGAGATTAATTCTTTATCAGCTTCAACAAAAATCGATCCACCTGGAACAAAGCCCATCGGATGACCAAATGCTGTAATATCTAAATCATGTTGAGATAGTTTACTAGCTACTATTAAATCACCTATCTTAAGACTAGGATTAATTCCTCCAGCTACACCAGAAAAAAGTAGTTTATCACATCCAAAATGCTGAATCATAGTACTTGCAGTTAAAGTTGAAAATACTTTACCAATTTTACTATATGCTACTACTATTTCTATACCATTATAAGTTGCTTCATAATATTCATTATCTGCATATTTTGTAGTTTTATACGCACCAAGTTTCTCTAAAATTGGAGCTACCTCTTCAGGCATTGCACCCATTATTGCTATTTTCATGATTTATTCCTTTTTTATACTATAAAAGTTTCTATTTTTTCTTCATAATGAGCTAATTTATATAAAATATTTGCATCTTCATCTACGATACAAGACCCACCCCAAAAACCTAATCCATCTTCAAAACCAACACGATTAACAAAAATAAGCTTAGCTTTACATTCACTTGATACATTTTTAATAATTTGCAGCCATTTTTTTTCTATATCTAGGCCATCATCGCAAAATCCACGAGCAGGAGATGCTACTAATGCAATAATATAATCAGGATTTTCCTTAATTAAATCTACATGCACACTTTCATGCCATAAATCTTCACAAACTACCATAGATATTTTCTTATCTCTACATGTAAAGCTTTCAAATACATCTCCAGCTTCAAAGTATCTTGCCTCTTCAAACATTCCATAATTTGGAAGATGTACTTTATAATGCTTTGATAATAACTCACCATCACTAAAGTATAAAGCTGTATTTCTAAATTTATCTTTATCTCTTAAAGCTAAACCTACAACTATGTCTACATGTAGAGAAAGTTTTTTTAACTCATCTAAGTCTTCAATATCAAATGCATCTTCATATAATTTATCTTGAAGTAAGTAACCATTTAAAGATAATTCTGGGAATACTATTAAATCACTTTTATCTTGATTGTTTTTTATTATTTTTACAATATCTTCAAGATTGGAACGATTTAATTTTGGAGAAGTTTGAGCTAAAGTTATTTTCATTTAGCTACAAACTTCCTCTTTTACTTTTTCTAAAGATGCCATATCTGAAATATTTAAAGTTTTTAACTCTTTTACAATTCTTCTATTTAAACCTTTTAGAGTTACACCATTTCCGAACTCTATTGCCATATCTACATCATCAGCGATTGCTAAAATCGATTGTTTGTACTTTACAGGTTTAACAAGTTGATCTTTTAATAATGCTACTGCTTCTTTTTTTGTACTATAAGCTTCAGTTGTAACATTTGAAATAACTGGAGCTTCAAATTTTTCTTCAATCATGCTATCCATTAAACTTTTTAATGGCAGTTGCGCAGCTGATAATAACTCACAATGAGATGCTACTGACATATTTAAAAGTATAGCTCTTTTAGCCCCAGCTTCTTTGAAAGTATCTTCTAATGCTATTAAATCTGACTTCATTCCAGCTACCACAAGTTGTCCATCCTGATTATAGTTAGCTGGCCAAACTTTTTTACCATCAGCTTGTGCATCTAAACAAAGTTTTTCAACACTAACATCGTCTAAACCAACTAAAGCCATCATACCGGCATCAATATCTGAACAAGCATCTTGCATAAGTTGTCCACGACGATGAACAAGCTCAACTGCATCAATATAATTAATAGCACCAGATGCACATAAAGCGGAAAATTCACCAAGAGAATGACCTAAAAATAGTTCAGCCTTAACATCAGGGCAGGCATCTTTAAAAAGTCTATATGCTACCATCTGAACAAGTAAAATTGCTGGTTGAGTATATGCAGTTTGAGATAACATATCATTTTCTTTGAAAATTAACTCTTCAAAATTTATACCTATTCTTTTACCTGCTTCTTCAAACATCTCTCTTGCAACTTCACTATTATCATAAAAATCTTTACCCATCTCTATTGCCTGAGAACCTTGTCCTGCGAATATCATTGCTATTTTTTTCATATCTGTTCTTCCTTAATATTATTTTATAATTATATCAAAATACCTATAAGTACTCATGATTTTCAGCTATTTTTTTTCTAAGAGTATTACGATTTAAACCTAATTTATCTGATAATTGTAGTTGTGATTTAAACCTCATAAGTCCTGCTTTTATAAGTGGTACTTCATATATATGTAAAAAGTTTTTATAATCATTATTTGAACCTAATTTATCAACCAAATATGCTTCAATGATATCAATAAGCTCACTCTCTTTAATATCTTGAAGTAAATAAGATATCATAACTTGTCTTCTTAATGAGTTGGCATTTTGACTTAAATCTGCTTTGAAACTATCCATATTAAAACTATAATCTATATTGAAAATATTTGAAGCTTCTTTTGTAAACTTTTGTATAAGTTCTTCTATATCTTCTTCTCTTTGAGATAAAGGTGGTATATCAAATTTAATACTAAATATTTTATCTATTACTTCATGATAATACGAACTTTTTGCTGTTGCAATTACTCTAATATTATTGGAGTTAACAAAATCTAGTATTTTATTTATATTTGGAGAGTTTTCTAAATTTGTGATAATTACTTGATTTACACTTTGAAGAGTTATAAGCAGTTCATCTAAATTAGATGCATCAATAAGTGGAGCATCCGGTAAAATATACTGCGCAAGACTCTTTTTTCCAACACCAACCTCACCTGTTATAAGTGAGTTTACACTAAGTATTTTTAAAAGAGTGGCAGTTTTAAAAGCTTCCGCAGAGGAAGCTGAAGCTGTTATATAATTAGCATCCACAACCAGTGCCACCACCAGTACCACAACACTCGTCATCTTGCTTATTTTCAGCAGGAATTCCAGTCATAGCCTCTTCAGCTGATGCTTCTCTAATATTATTAATTGACACATTAAATGCTAAAGCTTTACCAGCTAAAGGATGATTAAAATCAATAATTATATTTTCTGTACCAATCTCTTTAACTATAACTTGTACAGTACTACCATCTTCACCTTGACCATAAAGACTCATTCCAACTTCTAAATCAATTCCATCAAATTGATCTTTTGGAACTTCCTGCTTAGCATCATCATTATACTCACCATAAGCATCTTCAGCTTTTACTAAAACTTCTGCTTTATCACCAATATTCATATCAACAATTCCACTCTCAAGTCCTGGAATAATTTGACCTTTTCCAAACATAAACACTAACGGAGTTCCACCAATATTACTATCTACGATTTTATCACCATCTTTTACTTCATACTCTATTGAAACTATTTGGTTTTCTACTATTGCCATCTTTAATACCTTTTACTCTGTTAATTTTATTTTCGGATTTTAGCATAATAATACTAATTATCGATAAATTAATATTATTTTATACTAGATAATTTTTTATCAGCTATCTTTGCTTCATCTGATAAGGGGTACTTCGATATAACTGCATTATAAAAAGTTTTTGCATTCTTCTTATCACCTGTTCTATCCATAGATATTGCAGTATGAAGCATTAATACAGGCATATAATTAGCCTTTGAATATAATGAAGCACTTTTTTTAAAATATGCAATAGCATTTGCATAATCTTTTCTATGATAATATATCTCTGCAACCATATAGTGAGCACGAGCTGGCTTATATTTTTTCTTTATTAAATGCTTATAATATTCTAATGCTTTTGTATAAAGTTTTTTATTATAATAAGCTTTAGCTTTTGTTGCCACATCTCCATTAGCCATAGAATCTAATTTTGATTTTTCTGGTTTTGATTTATTTTTAAGTTCTTTTGAAACAAGCGTTTTAAACTTATTAAGATCATTTACAAGGGCATTAAATTCATCTTTTGTAACATATGTTGTATTTATATTGTCTAACAGTTTTGACATCTCTACTAAAATAAGATTTATCTTTTGAATCTCTTTAGTATTTACTTCAACAGACTCTGTGAATCTTTTATCAAATTCAGAAGAATTTTTTAAATTTTCTTCATTTTTTTTCTTAAGTTCTTTAATTGAAAGTTTATTTTTTCTAGATGAAGCACTTACACTCTCTATAATACCTTGAATTCCATCAATTCTTTCTCGAAGAGAATCAACTTCATTGGCTTGATTATTAGTTTTTACTTCAACTTTTCTAAGATGTTTTTTATTTTGAAGAAGAACTTCTTCACTAGAAGTAAGTCCATAAGGATTAGGGTTATTTATATTACCCGCACCAAACGCTGAAGGTTCAGCTACGAGTAAAGTATAAGGCAGACATATTGCTATTGTAGCAAAGATTAAACTGCTTCTCATAAATTATGGAAGAAGTTTAAAATCTACTCTACGGTTCTCAGCCCAACATGCTTTTGTTTTATCAGAACATGTAGGATTACTTTCACCATAACTTACCATAGTAATACGGTTAGCGTCAACACCTTCAGCAACTAAGGCTTTCTTAACAGAGTTAGCTCTTTTTAGACCTAATGCAAAGTTATACTCATCAGAACCCCACTCATCACAATTACCTTCTAGTTTTACAGTAAATGCTGATGCTGCAGAGTTTGCAATAGTAGCAGATCTAGATACTTTTGATTTATTATCAGCATCTATACTAAATTTATCAAAATCAAAATATACAGAAGTGAACTTTTTCTCAACAGATGATATATCACCACTATTTGAAGAGATAACACTATCTTTATTTTCAACCATTTCTTGTGCAACTGGTTCAACTACTACTGAATCAGTAGCAGTTGATGTAGTAGACGCTTGCTCTTGAGAAGTTTCATTACTACCTTCTACAACTGGATCTTTGTCTGAACAACCTGTCAATAATAATAGTGATGCAAGAACACTTGATACGATTATATTTTTCATATATTTCTACCTTAGAATTTTTATTTAACGTGATTGTACCTAAAAAACTGTTAAATTACCAATCCATTGACTGTACTTTTCCATATTTTAATGGAAAAAGATAATTTTTATTATGATTTAATCTAATAATTCCTATACTACTTTGAGCTTTATAATTTTTTATAAAGATAATAGCATCTCCATCTACTGAAAATCTTGGAAACTCATTTACACCAACAGCTGTTAAACGACGAATAAAATCTGTCTCTGTTGAGATAAGATGAAGGTTAAAAGTGTTGTTATCAAATGCATTTGAACTCTCTCGTGCTTTATATACTATGTATGAGCCAAAAGTACTACATGCTGAGTTACTTTTACCATAGTAAATCATCTGTTCAACAAAACCTGATTCCAGATTTTTTGAAAAAATGTTTGGATGACCTAATCTATCTGAAACAAATGCTATTGTATTATTATCCATAAATTGAGCACCAACATCAATACCACCAAATTTAGTTAATTTATCAGTTTTTTTTGTTTTAGTATTATACATATAAACATCAGGCTGACCTTTTGGAGCCATTGTTAAAAGTAGTTTTGTACCATCTAAACTAACATCTGAACAAATCATCATACCATCTGATGTTTTTATTACTTTGGTTTTTCCTGTTCTTATATTTACATGTTTTAAAGTTGGTTTTTTAGAACTTAAAGATGTATAGTAAAATTCTGTTTGTGCTTTATTTGCCCACTTAGGAAATAAATTAAATCCACCCTTAACTATTGTATGTTGATATGTTAAAGTATAATCAGCAATAACTAACTCACTTTTTCTAGGACTTACAACTCTTGAAAATATAACTTTTCTTTTCATCCATGCCACAGAATTTTGTCCCATAAACTCATTAATATCATAAGCAATAGTATGAGATACAAACATATACATTGTTTTATTATTTATTCTATAATTTTTTGAAAATACTTTTTCATTATTTACTAAAACTTTAACTTTTATATTTAGTGCATCTGAATCATCTTCACTTAACTGATATCTAAGAACATAGTCCATATCTTTATTTTCTACTACAACTTCACTTGCATCATAAGATAAAGTGCGATAATGTCTATCTACATTAAAAACAGAAATTACAGTTAAATCTGATACTAAAGACTTAAAAAATCTCATTCTAAAGGTATTATCATAAGATACAGAAGAATCTTCAACTGCTACACTTGGTAAAGAATCTACTTTCTTAATCACTTCTATCGTTGCATCACTTGCATACATCATTGTCATCGTTAATAAAAAACTAATTAATATTTTCAAAATTACTCCTGTGAAGTTAATGTTATTGTATAAATTCCAGATTTATTGTCTGGATTTTTTGGAAAAACTACATTTAAAAGTCTTGTTTTTATTTTATCACATTCAGAATTCAAAGCCTCATTTAATGAATAATTTAAAATTCTGAAATCTTGTACTTTTCCTATTGCACTAAGAGTAATAACCGCTTTTACAGTATTACCCTCTGAAGAGGCAGGTGGATAAAAATATTTATAAACTAAAGCCTGAATTTTAGCCAAATACTCATTAACCTCAAAGGCTTTGGATTCTGATGAAGTTTCATCACTTTTTTCTTTAGTTCTTATATTTTTAAAAAGATCTTCTACCGACTCTACATTATTATCTTTAGCAATTTTTGTCTTTTTACTTATCTCTTGAAGTCTTCTATTATTAATTTTTTTAGGAGTTTGATTTGAAGGTTTTATCTTCTGTGTCCAGACATCAGAAAATAAACTATCTATATTTAAATCTTCTTGCTTTGTCTCAACTGTATTCTCTTGTATTATTGCTTTTGGTAAATTTCTGATAGTTTTTTTTGCTTTTTTTATAGACATATCAACAGATACAGATATATAATTATCTTTTTCTAATGCAAATATTTTAACTTTTTCAGAATTAGCTAACATGTATAAAGCGATTGATAAAAAGAAAAAAAATAAAGTAAACGATAAAAGTCCACTTATATAAAAGTATGAATTATCTCTATCCATTTGTTGCAAGTGATACTGAAGTAAAACCTGCTTGTTTAACAGCAGCTAAAACCGACATAACCACACCATAGTCCAAATTTTTATCTGCACTAATTAGTACAGTAGCTTTTAAATCTAATTTTTTTGAATAAGAATAAAAATTATCCATAAAAGCATTTAGTAAAAAAGTGTCTTTGTTAACTTTTAAATTTCTATCTTTATCTATAACTATATGAACTGGTGGTATTTTTTTTAACTGAGTAGTCTTTGAA
>Ga0256837_1002592_pt1 | contig 11071 bp, 13 predicted proteins | sample 4562384metaG_FD_185976 | JGI IMG/M metagenome (GOLD analysis project Ga0256837, IMG submission 185976) | Hydrothermal vent microbial communities from Guaymas Basin, Mexico - 4561-384 | ecosystem: Environmental > Aquatic > Marine > Hydrothermal vents | place: Mexico: Guaymas Basin | collected... | reverse complement strand
AACATCTTCAACTCGAAGTGTCCTGACTCTCTTGTTAAACAAGGTGTCTCTGTTTGTGGATGGGAATTATAGGGGAGTTGTGCTTAAAATTAGCTTAAGTTGTGGGGGAATCGCTTTTTTATTTTAATTCTTTTTTGGACATATTACTTAAAAAATAATATTTTCTTATTTTTCTCTTCTTGAAATAAACTCTATATATGTAAGCCTATTATGTGTTGCTTTCTATTAACTCTTTAAATATAAAATTCTATAACAAATATTGAATATCTTCTATAGATATAAAAGGAACTATTATGGGACTATATGATCGTGACTATGCAAGAGGGAACTCTTTTGCATATGAGACTGCGAGTCGTGATGACTCACAAATTATCTCTTTTGTGAAAGAGACTTATAAACTTTTTGCAGCTTCTATGATGGCTGGTGCAGTTGGTGCTTATGTGGGTGTACCAATGGCTGGAGCAATCCATGCTATGATGTGGCCACTATTCTTCTTAGAAATTGGGCTTTTAATTGGTTTACAATTTGTAAAACGTAAACCTGGTATCAATTTACTTGTTATGTTTGCATTTGTGTTTATGACTGGTATTACTATTTCACCTCTACTCTCTTATACACTTGGAATGAATGGTGGTGGTGTTATTATAGGTAATGCATTTGCTATGACATCAGTTGTTTTTGGTTCTATGAGTTTTTATGCTATTAAAACTACAAAAGATTTTACAAGTTATACTAAACCTTTAATGATTGCACTATTTGTAATCATTGGTTTTTCTATTTTAAATATGTTCTTAGGGAACGGTATGCTCGCTATGATGATAAGTGGAGCTGTTGTTTTTCTTTTTAGTATTTTAGTTATTTATGATACTCAGAACATTATGCAAGGAGCTTATGAGACACCTATTGATGGTGCTATCGCTCTTTACTTAGACTTCCTCAACATCTTTACTGCACTTCTTCAAATCTTCGGTGTTTTAAACAACGATGACTAAGCAGACACTCTCACCCGAACTTTATCGGGTGATAGATGCCAATCTTAATAGACTTAAAGAGGGTATACGTGTAGTTGAAGACATTATGCGTTACCGTGACAACAATAAAACTCTCTCCAAAAAACTCAAAGAACTTAGACATAAATCTCGTGTAGATGAAACTCGTGAACTTTTAAAGTATAGAGATAGTATAAATGATGTCCTGAGAGCCTCTTCAGAGAGTGAACTCAACCGTAGTGACATACTAGGTGTACTTACAGCTAATTTTAAACGTGGGCAAGAGTCTGCTAGAGTTTTAGAAGAGTTATATAAACTCAAAAATATCCAATATAGCGAAAACTTTAAATATATCCGTTATGAGCTTTATAACTTAGAAAAAGAGATTATACTTAACGAGAAGTAGTTATAAATGCTACTTCAAATTCTAAGTAGTTTAAGGGATACTCTCTCATAAGTTTTTTTGTCTCTTTAAAACTCAAGATATTTCTTGACCCACTCACACCACTCTTCTTTATATATTGAAACATATCTCTAGTACTCTCAAATGCTAGTTTATACTCCACTACCTCAAAATTTGCTTTAAAATATCTCTTTTGAAGCTTATCTATCTCCTCTTTATCTCTTAAAAGAGAGTCAAGTGAAGCTGTTTTATTGAGGGTTTTAAATGTTCCTGATGTAAAAATAGCCAAAGAGATTGGAATGTTGAGAGAACTTATCTCTTTAAAAACATCTTCTAAGTTCTCTGCCCATTGAAGAGCTGAGGCTGAAAATATATGGTCAAATTTATATGTAGAGAGATTTTCAAAGAGTGTAGCATCATTGAAATCACCATAAATAGCTTCTATATTTTTAGATTTAGGATGAAGTTCAAGCATTCCCGCTGCAAAATCTACACCAGTAAAATGTTTATACTTCCATGAAATACTCTCACATAGAGTACCACTTCCACATCCTAAATCCAATATATATTTAGGCTGATAATTTATATCTTTTAAGAGTTTCTTTATAACTAGTGTTTGAATACTATTTAAAGAGTGATACTCTTGTGCATATTTAGAAAATTCTGAACTTATTTTCATTTTTTATTAAGGATAAGGGAAAGTACAAAAAGTGAAATAACACTTAAGACTATAGTTGCTCCTGAGGGTAGGGAGAAGTAAAAGGAGAGACTCATTCCAAAAACGACACTAAAAAGAGCAAAAAAGAGAGAGATTAGCATAGTATCTCTAAAGCCTACTCTAAACTGTAATGCTGCCGAAGTAGGGATAACCATCAAAGCACCAATAAGAAGGCTTCCTACTACCCTTATAGAGAGTGCTATGATGATTGCTACGACTGTAACAAGTAAGAAGTTTAAAAGTTTTACTTTTATCCCACTGGTTTGAGCTACCTCTTCATCGTAACTTATAAAGTAAAGTTCTTTAGAAAAAAGTAAAAGTGCCCCTAAAGAGAATGTCCCAAAAACTATAATAGTGATAACATCTTCATCTGTTACGGACAAGATGGAACCAAAAAGATATGAAAATAGGGAGTTATTAAATGCGCCACCCATAGAGACGATAATAACAGCTAAGGCTAATGAACCAGAGAGGATAATAGAGAGAATAGCATCAGAGTAGAGACTAAAAGCACTTCTGAGATACTCTATAAGCCATGCAGCGAGAATAGCCACTACAACAGCCATCCAAAGAGGGTTATAACCTGCAACTAACCCAACAGCCACACCAACAAGTGCTGAGTGTGCTAATGTTTCACTCATTAAGGAGTAGCGTTTAAGAACTATAAAAGTACCACTTATAGAAGCTAAAACAGCTATAAAAAGTCCAGCTATAAAAGCTCTTTGCATAAATTCGTATTGGAATATTTCAAACATTTATATGCTCCTTAGTGTTCGTGATGATGATTATGAAGAAGATGTGCTTCTATACCGTAAAGTTCAGACATATCTTCACATGAAAGTACTTTTTTAGGATCATTACATACAGTTGCTTTTTGATTAATCGTGAAAAGTTTCCCTATATCATCAGCTATTACCCCTACATCGTGAGTAATAAAAACAATAGTAATATTATCCTCTTCATTAAGTTCTGCCAAAAGTTTATAAAAACGTTGTTGAGAGACCATATCTACACCTGTATTTGGCTCATCTAAGATAAGTATCTCTGGAGAGGAAGCAAGTGCACGAGCTATCATAACACGTTGTCTCTGACCACCTGAAAGAGTTCCAACCATCTTATCTTTTAAATCTAAAATATCCATCTTTATCATAGACTCTTTCACTGCCGATATATCTTCCTTAGAATCTCTTGAAAAGAGTTTACTCTTAGCAACTCGACCCATTTTTACTATATCTTCTACAGTTGCTGGAAAGTTTTGATCAACATGAGAAGCACGCTGAGGAACAAAACCTATCTTATCCCAAGCTTTAAACTCTTTTATATCTTTACCAAAAAGCTTTACCTCTCCAGTTGTTGGTTTTTCTAAGCCTAAAAGCATACGAATAAGAGTAGTTTTACCTCCTCCATTTGGACCAATAATAGCGATATATTCGCCATTGAAAATTTCTATTGAGATATTTTTTAAAATATCTACACCTCTCACACTAAAACTAAGATTTTTAACATCAAAAATAGGTATTTTAGGGTTTAGTTGCACATAAGTGCCTTAGATAATTTTTTCAAGTTTTTATACATCAACTCTTTATATGTAACATTTTCTTTAGCTTCTTCAGCTGTAATATTTCCTAAAGACTCTATCACATCCACTTTTATACCTGTATCTTTTGCTATTGTTTTGACAACCTTAGAGCTTACAAAATTTTCAAAAAAGATAGTTGTTATATCATCTTTATTGATTTCGTTAATAATTCTTTTTATATCATTTGGTGTTGGCTGTGCTTCAGGAGAAAGCCCACTTAAAGATTCTGAATGAAAATGGTATCTTTGAGCTACATATCCCATAGAGTTGTGATTTAAGATGATATGTTTCACTCTACAACTCGATAAAGCATTTGTATAAGCTTCATCTAATTTTTGAAGCATTACTAAATAGGCATCACGATTTTTTAAGAAAAAATCTTTATTTTGAGGTTCTAGTTGAATAAGCTCTTTTGTCACTACTTTTGTAGCACTTTTCATATTGTCAAAATCTAACCAATAGTGAGGGTCTAGTGTATTGTGAGCACACTGTTTATCATGATGATGGTGAAACTCAAACTCATTTGAACCCAATTTTCTAAGTTTTACATATTTACTCATATCAATAGCTTTAGATTTAAAAGTAATTCTATCAACCCACGGTTCTAAACCTGCACCACTATAAAAAACTAGATTACTATGTTCAATTTTTGACATAATATTTGGAGTCATTTCAAAACTATGAGGGTCAACACCAAATGGCAAAATATTTACTATCTCTACATCATCTCCAGCTATATGCTTGGTGATGTCATAAAGGAAGAACGAACTCACCGTTACTATTGGTTTTTTATCTTGTTTCTTTTCTGTTTTATTAAAAACAAAAACTTCTACTAAAATAAATAAAACTACTAAAACTACTGCTAATATTTTAAACTTTTTCATATTTCCTCACTTCTATGTAACTTTTTGTTATTATACCTTTTTATACTCTATTTTAATAAAAACTTCTATAACTCATGAAAGTCAAGTTGATAATATAAGTTTATTTAGATATACTTCGCCACTTTATAATAATAGGAATTTGTTTATGACAACAAGTCTTTTACTCATTGTTCAAATTGTTTTAGTGATTATTATCGTAATCGCTGTACTTTTACAAAAAAGCTCAAGCATCGGTCTTGGGGCATACAGTGGCTCAAATGAGTCAGTATTTGGGGCAAAGGGACCTAGTGGTTTTTTAGCTAAAGCTACTTTTACTATAGGATTTTTATTTGTAGTAAATACAATTACATTAGGATATATGTACTCAAAATCTGCACAATCATCTGTAGTAGATGATATGATAAAAAGCACAAATGTTGTAGCACCAGTTGCTAAAGCACCTAAAGTAGTTGAATCAAACACTACAAAATAAAACTACTCCCTCTTTAGTTACAACACTATGTTGTAACTATAACTTCTAAAGCTATCTCTTTTTTTACACTACTTTAAAAGATTTCTCGCTACAATTACACAATTATTTTCATAAGTAAGAGGATATAAATAACTTCATAGCCAACAACCTTTAAAAGGTTTAGATTCAAGGCGAACTTTATTTGGCGATACTGGTATCGTTAAGTAAAGTTCAACGAAGAAGATGAGCTTTTTAAAGATTGCCCTACGGGTGAAACAAGAAGCTACAACCTACTGCGTTAAAAACTCTTGAAGCTACTTGTAGCTCCTACGAATTTTTGCCTTGTAGCTTCTTGTTTCATTGGCTATGAAGTTATTTATATCCTCTTACTTACCACTAAGGAACAAGAATGTTAAAAGAAATTCATGATAGCTGTAACAGTAAAATGCAAGGAAGTGTTGACCATATGCACAGAGATTTTAAAACACTAAGAACTGGTAAAGTTCTTATCTCTGTTTTAGATAATGTCAAAATAGACTACTACGGTACTCCTACACCACTTGATCAAGTTGGTTCTGTTATCGCTACTGATGCTACAACTATTGTTATAAACCCATGGGAGAAAAATCTTCTATCTGATGTTGAGTCTGCTATATTTGCTGCTAACATCGGTGTAAATCCAAATAATGATGGTGATGTAATCAAACTATTTTTCCCACCAATGACAGTTGAACAGCGTCAAGAGTCTGTAAAACAGATGAAAGGTATGGGTGAAAATGCTAAAGTATCTGTTCGTAATGACAGACGTGATGCTAATGATAAAGTTAAAAAACTTGAAAAAGAGAAAGAGATTACTTCTGATGAGTCAAAAGCTGCACAAGATGCTATCCAAAAAACTACAGACAAATTCATCGCTTTAATAGATAGTACACTCAAAGAGAAAGAACAAGAGATTTTAAAGGTTTAATGATGGATGTTAAAAAAATATATATGGATGCAGATGCTCTTTTAGAAGGGCATTTTAAACTTAGTAGTGGCAATCACTCACAGTTTTATCTTCAGTCTGCAAAAGTTTTAGAAGACCCAAAAACTGCAAAAGTTTTAGCTGAAGCTTTAGCAAAACAGATAAAAGAGAGTGGATTAGAGATAGATACAGTATGTGCACCTGCTCTTGGTGGACTTATAGCTGGATTTGCTCTTGCTACTGCTCTTGATGTCCGTTTTATCTTTGCTGAGCGTGTAGAGGGTGTTATGACTATTCGCCGTGGTTTTGAAGTAGCACAAGATGAAAAAGTTCTTATGTGTGAAGATATCATCACAACAGGTGGTTCTGCTATGGAAGCTGCAGCAGCTGTTGAAGCTCTTGGTGGAAAAATAGTTGGTGCAGCAGCACTTGCAAATCGTGGTTTTTGTAAACGAGAGGAAAGTGATGTTTCAAGAAAACCTAACTGTAAACTTCCTGAAAATATTCCATTTTTTGCTCTAGCTGATTTTACATTTGAGATGTATGCACCAGATGCTTGTCCACTCTGTAAAGATGGAAGTGAAGCTATTAAACCTGGTTCACGCGGAAACTAAAACTTTCATATACTAACCTAGCAATCCTGCTAGGCTAGCACTTCTACTATTTGCTTGCGACTGAGCAAAACTTCCACTCTGTGCTAGTAAATTTTCTTGAGAAAAATTCGCACTCTCTTGTGCAAAATCTACATCTGCAAGTTTAGAGGCAGCATCAGCTGTATTTATTTGACTTACACTTGTGTTTCGTATATTTGACATAAGAGCATTTTGTGCAGAGCCTATGTTTGAACGACTACCTGAAATAGATTGTAAACCATCATCAATGGTTGAAAGAGCAGAATCTCTTCCCTCTTGTGTTGTTACATCTACTCTTCCCACCATAGTTCTAGCATCAGCTATTTTCACACTACTAGTCTCTCCCGCAGAGGCACCTGTCTGAGTTGTAAATGTTCCATCATTTCTGCTGCCACCTGAACCATCTAAAAGATTTATACCATTAAAAGTTGTTCTTGAAGCAATATCTTGTGAAGAAGTTGAAAGAGCATCTATCTCTTTTTGAATACCAGCTCTATCAGAATCATCAAGAGTATCATTGGATGCTTGAAGTGTCAAAACTCGTATTCTTTGAGTATTATCTTCTATCCCTGCCATTGCACCATCAGCAGTCTGTAAAAGACCTACAGTTTCATTAGAATTTTGTATAGCCTGACCTGAACCTGCCATTAGAGCAAGGAGTTTATCCGAAATAGCTAAACTTGCTGCATCATTAGATGATTTTGATACTTCCGAGCCTGACGAGAGGGCTGTTAATGTTTTGTCTTGTTTTTGAGTATTTTGTGTAGTGTATAAGTTCGTTTGTTGCGAACTTGAATTGATTGAAAAGCTCATCTTTTATCCTTTTTTGAAGAATATATCTTATATGATTATACAATTTTTCAAGAGTAAAGTCTAATTTAACGATACTTTAACTGACAACTCAACATTCTCTCCACTAATACACGGGCTACTTCCAACTTACCATCAACTACTACAGTAATGTTTAAATCTGCTAACTTTTTCTTCTCCTCCAGCGAAACAACTTTAACTATTAAATTTGCATTTTGTGAATGTTTTAATACAGACTCACAAATAAGCCTTTTTTTATCTATATTATCAAGTGTCACGATTATTGCCGAAGCTTTTTCAATATGCATAGCATTTAAAATTGAGCTCTTTGAAGCATCACCAAGATATGCTTCTATCCCATCATCAAGTGCTTCTTTAACATGCTTATTTGAATTATCAACTACTATATAGGGTGCACCAAATTCTGCTAAATGTTCTGAAACAAATTTTCCAACAACACTATATCCACAAACGATAACATGATCTTGTCTCGTTGCAAGCGGTGTCATATCAGTTACTATATCTTTCTCTTTTATGATTTTTTCAACAAATTCGCTTATTCGTGTAATAAAAAATGGTGTTACTATCATAGAAAATATTACAACTAAAACAAGTAGTGCTTCTACATCTTTAGAGAGAATACTTCCAGAAGATGCTACTGCGAAAATAACAAAAGAGAACTCACCTACCTGAGATAAAGAGAGTGCTGTTTTGAGTGATGTAGAAGTAGTGCTTGAGAGTCTTAAAAGAGCTAGCATAATAGCTGTTTTAAAAAGTAAAACAAGTACAAAAAGACCAATAATCACTCCAATGTTTTCTATAAAGATACTTAAGTCTATTTTCATCCCAACAGTTACGAAAAATGTACCGAGTAAGATATCTTTAAAAGGTGCGATATCTGCTTCAACCTTATGATGATACTTTGTTTCAGCAATAATCATCCCTGCTACAAATGCGCCAAGAGAGTATGTAAACCCCATAGAATCAGCAAAAAGTGAAGAACCTACAACGATAAATAAAACAGATCCCATAAAGAGCTCATCTACTTCGGATGAAGCTGAAAAATGAAGTAGCCAACTTACAAAATATTTACCAACAACAAAGAGTACTCCAAGAACTAAAAAAGCGCTCACAAGAGTATGTCCTAAAATAACATAGATACTCTCATTTGCTTCATTTGTTAAAAATCCTATAAAAATTAAGATAGGAATTACTGCTATATCTTGAAAAATCAAAATCCCTGTAGCTCTTTGACCATAAGGAGTATAAATCTCTTTTGAACTTTTTAGATAACTCAGAACTACGGCTGTAGAAGAGAGAGAAAATGCTAATGCTACAATAATTGCAGATGTACTATCCAATGCAAAAACATACTCTGCTACAAGATAGACAACTAAAGTTGTAAACCCTACCTGCATAAGACCATTTCCAAAGATTTCTCTTTTCATAGAGCCCATTTTAGCGAGTGAAATTTCAAGTCCGATAGTAAACATTAAAAAAACTATCCCAAACTCACCTACCATCTCTAACTCATGAGAGCGACTTACTTCTCTCAGATCAAAGGCATAAACTATAATAGTACCTGTAATTATGTAGCCTATTATTTGTGAAACGCCAATCTTTTTAAGAAGTAAGTTTATTACTATCGAGATTCCTAATGCTACTATTACATAAAGAAGTGTATTATCCATTATCTTGGGTAGTTTCCTTTTTTTGCATTTTTTTGCATTTTTTTAAGGGCATTTTGTATATTTTTAGAAAGTATTGGAGCTTTTTTTGAAGAGGAGCTATTTACAATAGAGGTCTCTAAATTTTCACTTATTTTTGCAGGTCGTTGAGTTGTACACTCTAAATTTCCATTTTCATTCACAACTGCATTATAATAGTACTTATCTTTTGCATTATAAAGAACAACATGAGAGTCACTCTCTATCCAATGAAACGCACTATCTCCTCTTAAATAACCCTGAAACTTACTTCCATCAGCTTGTGTAAATGTTATCATTCCACCTCTTGCTGGACTAGCGTTTAAACTACTTAAAAGCAGTAAAAAAAGAGCTATATATTTAAAAAATTTATTCATATTTTTTCCTATTTTGTAATTTTAAAACTCATTGTTCTATCTGTATAATTAGAACTTTCTACTTCTATAGTGTAGCCTGATGAACCATCATATGTTTCTGTTTTTGTAGCATCTATAGTCTCACCATCTGTATAGGCATCACTAAAGTTCACTGTCATATCTTCATTAAACGCCAATCCATAGGATGTATCTCTCTCCAGCAATAATACTTTGTAGTGATTATTTGCATCTTGTGTCCCTGACTCATCATTTGTCATTTTATCTGTATCTATATGATAGATAAATGCTACAAGTTTATTATCTGTAAAATCATTATCCAAAAACTCAAAAGATCTATCGGAATCTATTCTAGCCGTATCCCTACACTCTAGTAGAAAATACTCATTAGCTTGAGCAGTATTTAATTTTATAAGTTCATTTGAACTACATTTAATAGTAAGAGTTTGTGCCGATGTGATTGTCTCATTGATTTCTGTAAGATTCAGATCAATTTTACTATCTACTTTACTAAAAGCAGAGAACTGTACTGGTGTTTGACCATCATAAGTATCTTCTGTTTTTCTAGCCCACGAACCTCCACTCATAATACCATAGTATCCTATTCCTGAGCCTCCTCCGTTTGCATCATAAAGATCAAAAAGGTTTAAAAGAGAGTGTCCAAGCTCATGTGCTATAATCCCTATAGTCGCCGTATGTTCATCATATGTATCTATCCCATGTGTTGCACCAAAGCGCATATAAGATCCTGAAAGTGATGCATTCTCATCTGCTTTCATTAGACTTACTCCATCTACTATAGGAGCATTATCACTATCAAAAGCCCATGAATGTGCCCATATCGAATTTGATACAGAGTCCCCATATGCTTGTTCCCCTCCAGCAACAACAAAAACAATCTGTAACTCAGTACGACTAATCGTTCCATCACCATCTACATCAAAAGAAGCAAAATCAACACTATCTACTACAGCACTACTCGTAATGGCATTGCGTATTTGAGTATCTCGAAATGATACATCATCATAGCCACCAGGATGAGCTTCATTCATATTGACCATAATCACACCATCATCAACTGTTCCTGAACTTTCAGCAATAGGAACAAACTCAATATTAGCATCTGTACTATCATAATACCATCTATTTACAGAATTTTCTTCTTGATTAAAAATTTTATTGTGCCAAACCAAAGGGTCAGTTTCACTATAGTTTATCCAGTTCATAACTACTACTAACATTGGAACTTCATCTTTACTTGGACCAAAAAATGTAACATTTATATCTGGATTTGTATCTATTACCTCTTCCGATGTTCCTTCATAAACACTACTCTGCTGACAAGCTGAAAAAAGTGTGATGAGAGATACAAGGAGTGATGAATAAATTATTTTTTTCATATCTTCTCTTTTATCAAATTATATTTGCATATATGCCAAAATTTAAATCTGAAGTGCAATTTTTAAGTTGAAAAATCATATCCTTTTCCAGCTTAAGCTGCCATTTCTAAACCATAAAAAACTTCATTTGGACTCTTCCAATTGAGAGATTTCCTTGGTCT
>Ga0256837_1002590_pt1 | contig 11074 bp, 9 predicted proteins | sample 4562384metaG_FD_185976 | JGI IMG/M metagenome (GOLD analysis project Ga0256837, IMG submission 185976) | Hydrothermal vent microbial communities from Guaymas Basin, Mexico - 4561-384 | ecosystem: Environmental > Aquatic > Marine > Hydrothermal vents | place: Mexico: Guaymas Basin | collected... | reverse complement strand
CTCAAAGCGAATCTAAACTCTGGATCTGTAGTTGAGAGTTTTGCTCCTGCTTACACCATAAATGATGCAGGAGTTGTTGTTGATGATGGTGCAGGAAACTCCACCGAAGCTTCTGGTGATATAGGTGTCATGTTTAATGAAACCGGTGAAGCTTTCTCTCTTCAAGAGGGACAAGGAGTTAGTATCTCTTTTGACGGCGGAACAACTACCTTTAACTACAGATACACTGCAGATACAGCCAATGTTGCAACAGCGGCAGGTGCAGATAAAGTGTTTCATTCGATGGCTGACCTTCGCGATGCTATGGATAATGAAGCAAGTGCTGCAGCTGGAACCAATGTTAATGTCAGTGTTAGTGAACAGGGGAAATTTGCAATTGTCAATCAAGATGCAGGTGGCAATGATTTAAATATTTCTGTTTCAGCATATACAGATGCCAATACAACAGAAAACACAAGATTTACTAGAAACATGGAAGCAATGAATGCTGTCCTTCCTGCTGGTTCTGATGGAACTGCTTTTTCTCAAGGATTTAATGCGGCAACACACTCAAGTTCAATCGATATTTTTGACTCTTTGGGATCAAAACATACACTAAGAACAGAGTTTAGAAAAACAGCACTAGATACAACCACAGGAAGTACTTGGGATATGAAAATAAGTGTTCCAGAACCTGGAACGATTGACACAACTGCACCATTTAATGAGAAAAGAGGTACTATTCGGTTTAATAGTGATGGATCATTAGCAACCTATGATCCACCAAATGTTTCATTTACAGCAAACAATGGTTCAGCACCAGACCAACAAGTAGCCCTCTCTCTAGGAACAGCAAATGATTTTGATGGGATCACATCTTTTGATTCTCGTTCTGCTACCTCAGGGATAAGTCAAGATGGTTTTACAGGTGGAGACTTAGTCGGAATCAGAATTGATCAATCGGGTACTCTTATTGGCTCATTTTCTAATGGACGATCATTCGGTTTAGCACAAATTGGTATGGCAAAATTTACAAATAATGAAGGTCTTGCAACAGAAGGTGGTAATGTTTACAACCAAACAGCCAATTCTGGAGATCCTATCATAGGTACTGCAGCAACAGCTGGACGTGGATTTATTCAAGCCTCTTCTCTTGAAGCTTCTAATGTGGATCTCTCTAAATCACTTACAAATCTCATTATCATCCAACGTGGATATGAAGCGAATGGTAAAACAATTACCACATCTGATGAGATGTTACAAACTCTTTTAGGATTAAAACGTTAAGTTTAACTCTATTTTGATATAATTCCTTCAATAATAAATGAAGGAATTAATCATAATGCAATTCTCTGCTCCCCTTAAATCAAACTCAAAAAAAGTCATGTTACTCGGTTCTGGTGAACTTGGAAAAGAAGTCGCTATCGAAGCACAACGTTTAGGTCTTGAAGTTATCGCTGTAGATCGTTACCAAAATGCTCCTGCACATCATGTAGCACATAGAAGTTATGTTGTAAATATGCAAGATAAAGATGCTCTTTTAGAGATTATTTACCGTGAAAAACCTGACTATATTCTTCCTGAAATTGAAGCTATAAGTATTGATGCTCTTTTTGAAGCTGAAGACAAAGGCTACAATGTTATTCCCAATGCCAATGCTGTCAGTAAAACAATGAACCGTAAAAATATTCGTACATTCGCTGCAGAAGTTCTCGAACTTAAAACAGGTCCTTATGAGTTTGTTACAACACTAGAGGGTCTAAGAGAAGCGTCAGCTCGTATGGGTTACCCTTGTGTTATTAAACCCGTTATGAGTTCATCAGGGCATGGTCAAAGTATCTGTAAAACAGCAGATGATGTTGATGCTTCATGGGAAATAGCAAAAGAGGCACGTGGTGATGCAAGTGAGTTAATTGTGGAAGCATTTGTAGACTTTGATTATGAGATCACTATGCTTACAGCTCGTAACGGAAGTGAGACTGTATTTTGTGAGCCTATTGGGCATGAACAGAGAGATGGAGACTATGTCTTTTCTTGGCAACCGATGCAGATGAGTGAAGTTGCAAAACAGAAGTCTCAAGATATGGCAAAAGCTATTACTGATGGTCTTGGTGGTCGTGGACTCTTTGGTGTTGAGCTTTTCATTAAGGGTGATGAAGTTTACTTTAGTGAAGTAAGCCCTCGCCCACACGATACAGGTATGGTAACACTTATAACTCAGTCTCAAAGTGAGTTTGCATTACATCTTCGTGCTGTTTTAGGTCTTCCTCTTGGGTTTACTTTTTATGGTGATGGTGCATCCGCAGCATATAAAACAAATATGAGTCACTCAAATGCTCCTGTTATAAACATAGACGAATCTCTTTTTACTGATAGTTCCTTTGTAAGAGTTTTCTCAAAACCAGATGCACATAAAGGGCGTCGTTTAGCAGTTGCTCTTGTTTTTGATGAAGTAGAAGCTGCCTTAGAGAAGTCTCGTGAACTTATAAAAGGGATACAAGACAACTAATATGAAAATAGTTCTACTCGATGCACTCACTTTTGGTGCAACTGACCTCTCCGCATTTAATACTCTTGGTGATGTTGTTATACATCAGACTACTGCAACAAATGAAACACAAGAGCGCATAAAAGATGCAACTGTTGTTGTTAGCAATAAGGTTCTTATTACAAAAGAGTGTATGCTCAGTGCTCAAAACTTAAAACTAATCTGTATTGCGGCAACTGGTATGAACAATGTTGACTTAGATGCAGCTAAAGCATTAAATATAGAAGTAAAAAATGTAGCAGGATACTCTACAGACTCTGTAATTCAACACACTTTTTCTATGCTCTTTTATCTACTTGGTCACTCTCGATACTATGATGAAGTTGTCAAAGATGGGACATACTCACAAAGTAAAATATTTACAGATGTAAGTCAGCCATTTTTTGAAGTTAAAGGTAAAAAATGGGGTATAGTGGGACTTGGAGCTATTGGTAAAGGTGTTGCTGAAATAGCAACTGCATTTGGTGCCCAAGTTGTTTACTTCTCTACGAGTGGTATTAAACGCCAAGAGAAGTATGAGGATGTAGGACTAGATGAGTTACTTAATAGTTGTGACATTATTACCATTCATGCACCACTGAATGAAAAAACAGATAATCTCCTTGATTATAAAGAGTTAGATACATGTAAAGATGGAGCAACTATCTTAAATCTAGGTCGTGGTGGTATTATAAATGAAGATGCTGTTGCTACAATCATTGATGAAAAAAATCTCTTTTTTGGTTTAGATGTGTTAACACAAGAACCAATGAAAAAAGATCATCCACTACTCAATGTAAAAAATAGAGATAAACTCTATATTACACCTCATATAGCTTGGACTTCAGTAGAAGCAAGAGATAAACTTATAGCAAGTGTAATAGAAAATATAAATGCTTCTTTTATAAAGTAGTTTTTTAAATAATTAGGAGTTACTATGTGTCTTATCGTTGCAATCGCTATACTAATAGCGAGTTATAATTTTTATGAACATGCTTATATCGCACAAGCTGTGATGAGTGCATCATTAGGCTTACTTCTCTTAGGGTTTTTTACTTACAGAATTATAAAAAATGGTCGTTGTGTATTTGGAAAAGATGAGGATTGTAATAAAAAAGATATAAAGTAATTTTTTACTAAGTAGGATCTTATTTCCTACTTAGATGCTTAAAGTGAGTTACCAGATTTCAACAGGTGTGATTATCTCTTCTCTCTTTTGAGCAATCTTCATCGCTTTCTTCTCTGCACTTACTTGTGAAGAAGTATTGTGAGGTACAAATTGTGCTTTGCTCTCTCTTTGCTCTTCACCCTTCTCTTCTTTTACCACTTTTACTCTTTGAAGTTCATACTGTAACTGTCTGTTAAGTTGTGATACAAATACATTATAGATAGGATGAATAGTATTTGATTCTGCATCATATTTTAAATTATGACTTGAATTATAGTTAACACTATAACTATTTTTACTATAATCTATAGCAATTTTTAAATCCCATCCAGATTTATGTATAGAAGCGACTATAGTTTTACTCTTAGGCTCCTCTTTATAGTGCCATTTTTGCTTTTTTAATGCCGTAGTAATAGCTCTTGCAACATCTTTGTCACCCATTACTCTTTGGATATTTTGCTTTGGAATATTTATTTTCTTCACAGTGCCACACCCTGTAGACACTAAAGAAATAAGGCTAACTAATAGTAATACAGTAATACTTTTTAATTGCATTCTACTACTCCTCTAAACCAAGAAGATTAAATAAAAATCCAGTAATGATGTCTGATGATTGTGCATAAACAAGATACGCATCACTAAAGTTTCTCGCAGTTATATTCATATCGAATGCAACTTCTTGATTCATAATCGCATTTTTAGTTGATTTTGTTACAACATTTACCTTAGTTTTACTCATAACAATTAACTCTTTACGAGGATTTTTTCCTCTTTTAGCACCAACTACAAATGATGGATAAAGATTTAAAATTTTGTCAGCTTTATGTGCATCTCTCGTAACTTTATATCCATTTTTTTCAAAGTAGTAATGAATAGTACTCTCAAAATACTCTTTAAACTTTGTATCAACTTCTGTCTGGTACATTGTTCTGAAATAATATACAGGTTTTACAGCACTTGTATCTTCTAAAAATGCTTCACTATTTTTTAAAACATTTACACTAGAAATTTTTATGCTCATATTATCACTATCTGCAAGTTGCAAGATTTTTGGTGCTTTTTTAGAGACTTGACTCTTTCCACGAAGACGTACTGTATCAGAAGGGAAAAGAGATCCATTTGATTTTACGATTAAGTAACTCAGTGCTGTATGATTTTCTTTCTTTTTATATGTGATTTTAACATCACAACTTACACCACTTTTAAGTGTTTTTGGACACTCTGTAGAGACTTTAAAAAGATTTTTATCTATACCAACAAGATCAAAACCATTTAAAGCAATATCTTCTAAACCATTGTTTTTCACTTCAATATACTGTGTTAATGAACCATCTCTAAAATCTAGGTATGTCATTGGTTTTTTTGCTGTAGAGAGTGTCTCTTTTTTCTTTCCTACCGTGATTATACCAGTGATTTTATCTATGGCTTTTGCTATAACATGAATTTTACCAATATTTCCAATATACTTACCATCAGAATTTGACTTAATAATAATATCAGATGTATACTCACCCTTCTCTTTTCCATTAAAAGTAACTTCTAATTTACAGCTTTTTTGAAATTTTATACTGTCTGTACATTTTTTAGTCAATGAAAAAAGATGATTTGAATTGTCTTGAAATGTAATATCAGAGAGTTTTAAAAGATCTTCACCAACATTTTCTAAATCTACTTCTGCAGACTTTTTCTTAATATTGTCAAGATTAATAACTAAATCATAACGATTAATATCTTCAACTTTCGCAATTTCTGTTGAGATCAAATTTGCTGAAAGTTTAAGGTTAGCTGGAGTAAGTATTTTTTGTACAACAGGTGCTTTGAGTTTCTTTACTGGTTTGGTAACTGTTTGTGAACAACCACTAAAAAGTAGTGTTCCTATTGCAACAGTTGAAGCAAGAAGTTTTGAATGTGTGAGTATTTTATTCACTAATATCCTTTTGAGTTTAAAATTTAAATAATATTATATCATTATTTTTATAATAAATAATTTTTAATTATATCTAAAATGAGTTGTGTTAAGTTAGTGATAAATCTATGATAAAATTCTATTATTAAATAAAAGAAGAAGGAAAAAAATGAAAAAGATACTACTTAGTGCATTGCTTATGACAACACTTACTGTAACATCACAAGCTGCAGTAGCAAAGGACCAAGTAAAACTTCAAGCAGATATAGCAGAAGCAAAAGCTCAAAAGAGTAAAGCAGAAGATACACTTAAAGCACTTCAAGCACAGTTACCACCAAATGAGCAAATTATGACTAATGTAAAGTTAGGATATATTCAAACAGATGGAAATACTCAAACACAAACTTTCTCTCTTGATGCAAGTGTAAAAAAAGCCTTTGGCAAAAACAATCTTTCTCTTATCCTTAATGGTCAATATGGTTCAGACACAACAACTGATGCAACAACAAATGTAAGTACTAAAAAAGAGACTAATAATAAATACTTTGCAGAGGGTGCATATGGATACTCTTTCTTAGAAACTCTCTCTTTTACTTATATCATCGGATATAAAAATGATAAATTTTCTAGTTATGACTACCAATCCTATACTGGTCCAGGTTTAAAATACCTTGCACTTAAAAATGCCACAAATGAGTTACACTTTGAAGCAAGTGCACTCTACTCAAAAGATAAACAACAAACAAGTACTCCAGATTTTGATGAAACTTATGGTTCATACAGAGCAAAATTAAACTATACTCTCAATATCTTAGATAATTTAAAGTTTGAACAAGAAGCGAGCTATAGAGCCTCTTTTAGCGATGCAGAGAATTACTTTGTGTTTTCAAAATCTGCACTTTCAAGTAAAATTTCAGATATTTTTTCTGCTGGTATAAGCTATAAAATCGATTACTCAAATCTTGTTTTTGCAGGATTAGAAAAAACAGATACAACACTAGAAGCTTTTTTAAGCATCGACTACTAAGAGATTTGGGTTCTCCCAAACTCTCTAACTTCCTGTTTCCAAAGTGTAAAAAATACAAAAGAGCTAAAAGCGATAAACGCAGAACTTAAAAACAGATACTCAGAATAGTACTCATAAATAACCCCAGAGAGTAAAGCCCCAACTAATCCCCCTAATCCATAACTGATACCCGAAAAAAACTGCTGTGCAAGTCTTTTGTGTTTGTAGAGTTGATACAAGTAGGAGATAGCTGCTGAATGAAAAAGAGCAAAACTAAAAGCATGAAGACTTTGAGAGAAGTATAGAACATAAATATCATCTGAAAAAGCATACACAAGATACCAACGCAATGCTGTCAAAAATGTAGTAAGTTGTAAAATAGAGATAAGATTGTTTCTTAAAAATCTTCCTTGAAAATAGAGCATTACAATCTCAACTAAAACACCAAAACTCCAGAGATAAATAGTTGTTGTAAGGCTAATAGAGTGATTTGTAGCATAAATCGTAAAGAAATTATAAAATGATCCAAAACTTATCTGCATAAAGATAAGACCCAACCAAAGTTTATAATCTTTAAATAAATCTATATCATTCAACTCCTCAAGAGTACTCTGCTCTTCTTTTTCGACCTGTTTTGCAATAATAAAAGAGATTCCAGCTGTAATGAGCGTCAATGAAACTAAAAACCCCAATGCCGTATAGGGTGAAGTGAGTACTTTTACAAGGACTAAAGCGACCATTACAAAGCCTACTGAACCATAAAGTCGTATCTTTCCATAGCGTTCTTTTCCTATTACCTGAAGAGAGATAACTTCTATATAAGGATTCAGAAGACTCATGCCCACTCCTAAAAAAATATTTGAAAAAAGAAGTGCATAAAAGTTCCCCAGAGAGAGATAAAAAGCGAATGAACTCATAACCATAATGATTAGTGCAATATTAAAAGTAGTTCTATCTATTTTTAAGCCTCGTAAAAATAAAAAAGGTAAAATAAACCGAACAAGGGGTGCTGCAGCAAAAATAACACCTATCTCATCTCCTGAATAACCAAGCTCTAAAAGTACCTTTGGCATAAAAATAAGATAGACTCCAACAATGGAAAAATAGAAAAAATAAAAGAGTGAAAGAAGTATTTGCATTTGAAATTGTACCTAAATTAAAATGTACCCTAAATATATCATTCTTATAATAGATATGTTATAATAAGTTTAAGATTTTAAATTAAAAAAAGGGAGAAGGTTAATGTTAAAAGAGATGAAACAGGAAGATTTTATTGTTTCAAAAACAGACCCTAAAGGTCGTCTAACCTATGTAAACCAAATTTTTATGGAGATGGCAGGGTATAGTGAAGAGGAGTTATTAGGGAAGCCTCACAATATAGTTCGCCACCCTGAAATGCCTAAGGCTGTTTTTAAACTTTTATGGAAGATGGTACAAAATAAAGAGGAAATTTTTGCTTTTGTTATTAACAAAACAAAAAATGGTGATGCTTACTGGGTCTATGCAAATGTTACTGCATCACTCAATAAACAGGGACAAATCATTGGATACTACTCAGTAAGAAGAAAACCAAATGCAGATGCACTTAAACTAATTCAACCACTTTACAAAAAAATGCTTCAAGCAGAAAAGAGTGGTGGTGTAGAAGCAGGAACAAAACTACTACTCGATTTACTCAAAGAAAAAGGAGTTGATTATAATGAATTTATTATCTCTATTCAAAAATAGGCAAGCTAGTTTTCTCTTTGTTATAGTTCTAACAATAACTATCTATTCTCTTTTTACGGGAGCATATATTTTTGCTACTATTACCTTTGCTTTAAGCATTGTTGCACTCTTTATACCTAAAGCTAATGACATAAACAACACATCAGCACTCAGTAAAAATATACATAATGTTCTTGCTCAAGCGGCAAGAGGGGAACTTGAGAGTCGTGTTACACATATTCCAAACGATAAAAGTGAACTCTCTATATTTGCATGGGAAGTGAATGACCTACTTGATCAAATCGAAGCATTTATGCGTGATACAGAAGCTACAGTTGAAAATGCTTCTATCGGGCATACCTACAGACACCCTTACCCTGCTGGACTTAAAGGTATTTTCAACACAACTTCTAAAAAACTCACAGCAGCTTCACAATCTATAGCAAGTGGCTATGAAACAAAAATTAGAGGTGAAATGTCTGAGGGATTTGCAAAACTTGGTGGTGGTATTGGAGAGGGTCTTCATGTAATCCAAGATGATCTCTCAATATGTGCAGATGATTCAACAGAGATTACAGAGTCAGCGGAAAAAACAGCCAAAGAGTCAAACAAGAGTCTTGCAAATGTTATAGAAATAGGCGACAGACTCAACTCTTTAGTAAGTCTTATCTCTGCATCCCATGAGGGTATTGTATCGCTAGAGGGACGTTCTCGTGAGATCTCTGAAGTTGTTGGACTTATTAAAGATATTGCAGATCAAACAAACTTACTTGCTCTCAATGCAGCTATAGAAGCAGCACGTGCTGGAGAGCATGGTCGTGGTTTTGCTGTAGTAGCAGATGAAGTACGTAAACTTGCAGAACGCACACAAAAAGCAACAAATGAGATAGAAATAACAATCTCAACACTCCAACAAGATGCAAATGACATGCGATCAAACTCTGATGAAATCACTCAAATTGCAAATGAGTCAAACGATGTAATTCATGCTTTTGAGAGTACCTTTAAAGAGCTTACTACACTTGCTTCAAGCTCATCAAGTTCAGCAATTAAAATTCAAAACAGACTCTTTACTACCCTTGTAAAAGTAGACCATATCCTCTTTAAATCAAAAGCATATGCGGCTATCTTAAGCTCTGATGAAAGTAGTGAGTTTGTAGATCACAAAAACTGTCGTATGGGTAAATGGTACATGGCTATGGGTAAAGAGCGTTTTGGTCATACCAAAGCATTTATAGAGATGGATAAACCACATAAAATTGTACATGACAATGTCTCAAAAAATCTGGAATTCGTTAAAGATCATACAACAATAAAACATGATAATCCAAAAATCATTCACCAAAATTTTGTAATTATGGAAAATGCATCGCATGAGCTCTTTATAAAACTTGATAAAATGCTTGAAGAGTTCTTAAGTGAGTAGATTAGTTCCAATATTTACTTAGTATTAACTTATAATAAATATAATTACAACATCTCAATTATGTTTCCCCTTTCATAAACGAGAAATATTAACATTTTTTTAAACACTCAAGGTTTCCCCTTTTATATCCTTGAGTGTTTTCCTCTTTTTTGTGCTAAACTACCCTTATGAAAATCACTTTAACTACTTTAAATTCTCGCTTTACTCACAGTGCCATTGGTCTTCGTTATATCTATGCAAATATGCAAGAGCTTCAAAAAGATACATCTATCTTAGAGTTCAGTATTAATGATGCCATTCAAACCATTGCGGAAAAACTTCTTGCTGATGCCCCTTCTCTTATAGGCATTGGTGTTTACATCTGGAATGTAAGTGAAGTACGTGAGCTTATCCACATCATAAAAAAAATCTCTCCTCAAACAGTTATAGTACTTGGTGGTCCAGAAGTCACTTATGAACCTTTTCGGGTTAACCTTGATGATGCTGATTTCATTATTCAAGGAGAGGGAGATAGGGCATTTTATACACTTTGTAAAAATATTATAGAAAAAAGAGCGCATGAACGAATTATAAAAATGACACTACCAAATCTTAAAGAGATAGCTCTTCCTTATAAATACTATACGGATGAAGATATACAAAATCGTTATATCTATGTAGAGATATCAAGAGGTTGTCCTTTTGAGTGTGAGTTCTGCCTTAGCTCTATGGATGAAAAAGTTCGTGCATTTAATCTAGATGAAATTTTAAAAGAGTTTGAGAGACTCTGGCAGAGAGGTGCTAGAAACTTTAAGTTTGTAGATAGAACTTTTAACCTCAATATGAAAGCAGCCAATGCTATTTTAGATTTTTTCTTGAGTAAGGAAACACCCTACTTTGCACACTTTGAAGTAATTCCAGACCATTTCCCAACATCATTAAGAGAGAAAATAAAACAGTTTCCACATGGTGCCTTACAGCTTGAAATCGGAATTCAAACTCTGAACTTAGAAATAGCAGATAATATTTCTCGCCAACTTAAGCTTGATAAAATTGAAGAGAACATAGCCTTTTTAGAAAATGAAACAACTGCTCATATTCATCTTGATCTCATTGTCGGTCTACCAGGGGAAAGCTTAAAGAGTTTTGGGGCGAACTTAGATAAACTCATGAGTATTAGTAGCTGTGAAATTCAGATAGGCATACTTAAAAAACTCTCAGGAACACACATTAAACGCCATGACACACTCTTTGAGATGGTCTATAGTGACATCCCTCCGTATGATATATTAAAAAACAGTGAACTCTCTTTTAATGATATTCAGATTATGAAGCGCTTTGCTCGTTTTTGGGACTTAACTTACAATAGCGGTAAC
>Ga0256837_1002589_pt1 | contig 11074 bp, 8 predicted proteins | sample 4562384metaG_FD_185976 | JGI IMG/M metagenome (GOLD analysis project Ga0256837, IMG submission 185976) | Hydrothermal vent microbial communities from Guaymas Basin, Mexico - 4561-384 | ecosystem: Environmental > Aquatic > Marine > Hydrothermal vents | place: Mexico: Guaymas Basin | collected... | reverse complement strand
TCTGAAGAAGATATAGACATTTTTAAAAATAGGTGATTAGTTTATATAGAAAATCATTATAAAAGAAATTATCCTTTCAAAGATATTAAAGTATTAGCTACAGAGATGAGTTTTTATTTTAAATTGGATGATTGAATAAATTTTAAGTGAGTTATTGATAGAGTAGATAAAAAAGATGATATTTTAGTTGTAAATGATTATAAAACTAATAAAATTTTACCAACAGATGATGCTGAAATATACGAAGAGCAAGTTGTTCTTTATAGTTTTTGATTGCTTCAAAAATATTGAAAAGTTTTTAGGAAAGTTGTTTGAAAAATAGAATATTTACATTTTGATTTGATAAAGGAAATAGATATTGATGATAATAAAATAGATTTTGTGGTTAACAAATATAAAAATTTGATAAAAGAGATAGAAGATAAAAGATTTAGATTTTCAAATTGAGATGAAGAAGCTTTTGAGCCAATTGAAAGTAGTTTGTGTAGATTTTGTGATTATCAATCAATTTGTCCTTTGTTTTCTCATTGATTTGGAAAAATAACTGATGAAGATTTATCAGATGATACTATTAAAGGTTTGATTGATGAATATGTTGAGCTTCAAAAGAGAAAATCGGAAATAGAAAAACAAATGAAGCAAAATAAAGAGATTTTAGAGCAGTTTGTAAGAAGAAATTGATTAAAAAAGATATACTGACGCAGATATAAAATAAGTGTTTCTAAATTGATATATTACAAAATAAAAAATAAAGATAAGTTGAAAAACATTTTAGAAGAATTAAAATTTTTAGAAAAAGTGTTAGATGTTGATAGGTTTAAATTGAAAAAAGTTATAGAAAGTTGAGAAGTTGATTTTGAGAAGTTAAAGGAAGTAGTAGAAAAAAGTGAGAGTTTGGTGTTTAGGTGAAGTGGGATTTAAGAAATTTTTATATTTTAAATTAATTATTAAATGGGGAGAAAGAATAAATCAAGTAAACAAGAAAACAACAATAATGTTGCAAGATATGTAAAAATAAATTTTGATGATAATGAAAGGTTTATAAAGACTATTACATTTGATCGTTCTAAAGATGAAAAAACTTGATGAGAAGAAAAAGAATGATTTTATCCTTTTAAAGAAGGGACAAAAATATGTTTTAATGACTGAATGAAAGAGATTTTAGAATTTTATTTTAAAAATAAAGATTGATTTAATAAAGAAAAAGCAGATTCTGTTGTAGAAAGAATGAAGATAAATGTTATAGTTTGAGAGAATGGAACAGGAAAGAGTAGATTATTAGGAAAAATTTATCAATACATTTATAACAAAGAAAAAGAAAACGAAGAAAAAGGACAAAAAGATGTATTTTTAGATAGTATTGCTTTATTTGACTATTTGAGAACAAAAAAAAGTGAATGAGGAGCAAAGAAAGAAAATATTTCGCAGGAGATAACAAAATTTATGGAAATAAGTAAATGGAGTCACAATAAATGAATTCTTGATAGATATTTGAGATTTATAGTATTGTATGTGGTATTACTTAGAAGATTTAAATTAAATGACATATTATGACCAGTAGTTATAGGTAAGAATTTAAAAGAATTAAAGTTTAAAATAGGAAATGTAGATTTAGTGGAAAAATTTGAAAAGTGTTTAACTAACAGAAAATGAGAACATTTTTGGAAGTGTATAGATAAAAGTTTAAATAAATTGTTTGAATTGGATAACATTGAAAGTAGAGATATTTTTAGTGATAATATTAACTTACTTTTAAGATTATCTTCTTGACAAAATAGTTTGTTGATAAGATTTTCTATGATACTATCTTTTATTTTGTCAAGAATTTATGAGAAAACAAATAAGAATAAAAAAAGTTTCATTATCCTTATAGATGAACCAGATCTTCATCTTCATTTAGAATGGCAAAGACAGTATATACAAAAATTAATAGATGTTTTTTGAAATTTCTTAAAAGATAATACTGATATAAGTTTACATTTTATAATAGCTACTCATAGTCCTTTTATTTTATCAGATATTCCTGCTGAAAATGTGATTTTGTTAAAAAGAGAGTGAGGATATACAAAAGTAACTGATTGGTGGTGAAATGAATTTAAAAGTTTTGGAACAATTGAAGAATATAATAATTATATTTTAAATAAAAAATATAGTAATTGAACTTTTTGAGCAAATTTTGTTGATTTGATTAGAAATTGATTTTTCTTTAAAGACAAGAATTTGATGGGTAGTTTTGTAGAAGAGGTGATAAATGAAGTTGCAGAGAAAAGAAGACAAGAAATCATTAAGTGAGAAGAAATAGATAATAAAGAAGAAAAAACTATAAAAGAAATAGAAAATAAAATTTGAGATACTTTTTTGAGAGATAATTTACTTTATTTTAAGAAAAGTGATGCAAAGGATTAAGATAGATTTAGTAAGAAATGAATTGAAAAATATTTATAATACAGTAAATAATGGAGAAGTAGGAAATAATGAGAAAAATAGTAGGATAGGAAAATTTTGGAGAATAAAAAATGGTAGAATTACAGAATTGAACGGAATTCTTAATAATAGAAATGATAATGAAAACTGAGAGAATACATTTGAAAATCGGGAACCTAATAGCAAATTAAAATATGAATTTATAAAGCGATATATTAATGAAAAATGAGTTAAATTTTGTCCTTATTGTTGAAAAAATTATTTAACTTATTTTTGTAATGAAGTATATAAAAGAAATAATGAAAATTATAAAAAATGAGATTGTAAACCAAATAAAATTATTTCTTGATTTGATATAGAACATTTTTTTCCAAAAGGTTATGTTAATCGTAATTGAAATAGACCTTATGTACATTTAGCGAAAAATTTATATAATTGGCATTTATCTTGTCTTATTTGTAATCAAAGATTAAAAAAAGATAGAGATGTTTTAGAGGGAGCAAGTAAAGAGGAGCCAATTTTTAATCCTTACTTTTGATGGATTTATAAAGATTGAGATGAAATAAAAGTTGATGATTCTACATTTGATGATAAAGTAACTTTTGTTTGAGAACCTGATCCTAGATTTGATAATAGGAGACAAGTTTTTAAAACGTATCATTGAAAGTTTTTTAGATTATGAGAAATTTATTTAAACGATGAAGAAACTTACAATATTTTCAACTTTATTTACGATAAATATACTAAAATAAAAGATGAATATCATAGATTTAAAAAGACTTCTAAAACAATAGAAGAATTTGTGGAATATTTTTTTAAAAATTATTATCCAAAAAAGGAAGAAGATATCCTAAAATATTCAAACTGAAAGTTTAAAAAAGATTTGATAGAATATATGAAGAAAATTTTAGAGAAAATAGAGGAGAATTGGAGATCTAATGGTAATTAGCTATTCACATTAGGGGCTAATTTTTAAAAACAATTTTTTGTATTTATTTTAATTTTAACTTCGTTAATTTAAATTAACTAACAGATTAACGGATAATGTTTCTCAAAGAATATGAAATTTAAAAATGAGAAATATTTTAAATAAAATTCCTTTTTCAATTGATGGATTTATAACTTTATTGTAGTTTTTGAAATTTTTTGGGATAAAAAATTTTTTTGATATAATTGAAAAGCTTTTAGTATAATTTAATTTTTTTATTATTAAAATACTGATACAATATTGACTTAATCAAAGTCTGATGAGGCATTCACAATCTTTTTGCTTCTTCCTTGATTTTTTGAAATAGATTGTTGGAATTCTGATAGTAGTAAATTTTGATTTTACTCCATTTTTAATATTTTTTAGAGATTCTTTTTATATCTTCAAAAGAGTAATACTCTTCTATAATTTCATCTCTATATCAAAAGACACCGTTTCTACTCAATCCCATTGTTTCATTATTTTATATTTGTCTAGCTAAAACTCTCTTTCTTCAGGAGAAAGTTTATCTAAGTTTCTTATTTTTTATAAAATTTCTTGTTTTATATCTTCTAGATAAGTGTAGTAAACTATTTTTGACATTTTTTAACAGTTATGAATTAATTAAATATCTTTTCAACTTTAATTTTTATACACAATTATTAAAATAATTTCAATGTTTATTTTTTAACTATTCTACAATGCTTGTCCCACTTTACCTCAAAAACTGACAACCTTACAAAAACAACAACTTTACCTATCAAAACAATGATTACAGGCGAATAGATATAAAAATTTTTCTAAAAGTTTTAACTCCCAAAGTTTTAGAAGAATTTTCAAATTTAGACTGATTCAACCTAAATCAAAGCATCAACCAATTTGAAGATAAACTCTCAAAACATCCACCTATTGCTATTGGCGATAGTTTTGTTAATTTCAAAAATTTTATAATAGCTGCGAAACTTTTGTTTATGACTTGATTTACATCAGAATATTGATTTTGGAATAAAAATTGATTAAATAAATTTTGAAATGATAAATTTTATACTCATCATTGAATAGATTTAATTTTACCTAAATGAACACCTATTGAAAGTTTCTCCGATTGAGAGGTTATTTTTGCAGGTTGGAAAGAAGGATGGGGTAATGTTGTGATTGTAAAGGGTGAAGAAAAGGTCTGAAGAGATTTATCAAGGATTACAGAAAATTATTCAGAAAGTAATCAGAGGATATCTTCTAACAATTCCTTGTTTTTGTATTTAATTTATGCTCATTTAGACGAAATAAAAATTGAAAATTGACAGAAAGTTAGAAGGTGAGATATTATTTGAACTTGTTGAAATAGTTGAAATGCTAAGGGGTATCATCTTCATTTTCAAATAGATACTGAAAAAGTATCTTTTCATCCGTATTGGGGTAGTTTAGATAAATGATTTTCTAAAGAAGATAAAGAGAAATATTTTAAAGAAGTTTTAGAATATTGTATTGATCCATGGGAGTGGTTAGTGGGGCAAGAACTCTGAAGAAGTTTTGAAGAACCTATGAAGAAATCTAAAGAAGAAAAAGGAGAAAGATCAGAAGATTCTTCTGAAAAGATAAATAACAATCACAAACAATTTGTAGAAACAATTATAGACAATGGAGTTGAAGATAAGAACCAGAATATTGTCTGTGATACAGATAAGATTTATCTGTGATGAGATAATAATAAATCTTCTGATAATCTTCTGAATTTATCTTCTAATCAATCCTTGCCAGACTCTTTAAATGAAAATGAAGATTTTGATATTCTTGAAGAAATTTTAGCTTTTGCTAAAGATACACAGGACTGACAAGATGATAAAGATAAATATGTAAATACTAGTAATGACCAACTAAATTCTTCAAAAGTAAATCAAAATGAAGAAAAATTTTTAAACAATTTAATTTCTAAAATAAAAGAAAAATATTCAGATGTAGATGATGATATCTTTAAACTTGTTAAACTGGGTATAGTTCATTGAGATGAAAATTGAGATCTACTTTTAGATAAACCTTTAACAAGATATGAATTTGCTTTAATTTTATATAGATTATTTATGAAACTAAGAAAATCTGAAGAAATTCTGAAGAAGTCTGAAAAAGAAATAAATATTAACTTAAATGAAAAATTTAGTGATATAAACTGGAATATTATATCAGATGAAGGTAAAAATGCTATAAATTTTGTAGTTTCTAATTGATTTATGAAAGGAGATTGAAACAGATTCTATCCTTGAAAATATTTAACTTTGGTTGAATTTTTAGCAATTATTTGAAGAATATTTGCATCTCTTCAAGATTGAAAAGATATTTGGTATAAACCATATATACAATGGGCTAAAAAAGAAAAACTATTGCAATTTTCTGATAAAAAATTATTTAAACCTATTTTAAGAGAATATGTATTTAAAATTTTAACAAAACTACTATCTTCATGAATTATATAAACAAAAAACTCAAAGAATTTGTTAAAAATCGAAAAAGAGAAATAGAAGAGGAAAGACAAATAGAAAAACTATTTCATCTAGAAGAGATTTATAAACTTGGTAGAAAAAGACAAGAGAAAAAAAGAGCTGTGTTAAATCTTAAAGGTAAAAAACTCAAAGAATTTGATGAAGTAATGCTTATAAGATTTGGAAGATCTGAACCTATTGAGACAGAAATAAAAGAAGATGAAGTAGTACTTATCGTAGATGAGTTTTTTTATAAATTAAGGAAAAAATCTTTTCAACAATTTGTAAGAGATGCTGAAAAATATCCAATATGAATGGTAGAAAATGTTTGAAAATATTTTTTGGATGTTTGGGTTAACAAACCTTTATATAAATTTGTGTTAAAAGAAGAAGTTGATATTCATCTTTTTGTAAATGACATCACTTTCCGCAGATGGTTAGAAGGTTTAGAGCTTTTTGAAAAATGAAAAAGACAAGATTTAGTAAATTTCTTTATTTTTGGAAATTTGCCTGAAACTAATATATCTGCCGATTCTCAATCTGACTTAGTATATGCTCCTAGCTTAGATTTAAATGAATTTCAAATTTCTTTTGTAGAAAAAAGTTTAAAATTTAATCATTTCCTTTTGCTTCATTGACCATTTGGTACAGGTAAAACTACTACATTAATATGAACAATATTAGACAATATTAATCAATGAAAAAAACTTTTAGTAAGTGCTGATTCTAATACAGCTGTTGACAATATACTACTTAGATTAAAAAGATATTTAGAGCCAGGTCAAATGGTTAGAGTAGGGACTTTTACAAAATTGGTTAGTCAATCAGATTGGGATTATTCAATATACCATCTTTTAGAGAAACATCCAAAATATGAAAAAATCAAACAATTGGAAATAGAAATAGAAAAACTTAAGCAAAAACAATCCCAATACAAAAAACCTGTTCCGTCTATAAGACGCGGTCTTTCAGATGTTCAAATTCATAGATTAGCAGCCGCTTGAAAAACTTATAGATGATTATCTCTAAAAACATTGTGGTCTATGTCCAACTGGCTTTTGATACAAAAACAAATTGAAAGGTTATTAACTGAGAAAGAAGAAATAAAAACCAAAATAATAAACGAAATTATAAAAAATGCTCAAGTAGTTCTTTCGACTAATAGTATGTGTTTTTCCGAATATTTAAAGGATAAAAAATTTGATATAGCTATAATAGACGAAGGATCCCAGGCTACTTTTCCTTCTACACTTTTATCAATTCTTTTAGCTAATAAATTTATCATAGCTTGAGATCACAAACAGCTTCCACCAACTGTTTTAAATCCAAATAGTAAACTGTTAATAAAAAGTTTATTTGAAACTTTAATAGATCTTGTTTATAGCAATAGATACCAAGACCAATACTATCACTTATTACAAATTCAATATCGTATGAATGAAATTTTAATGGAATTTCCTAATAAATATTTTTATAATTGAAAACTTAAGGCTGCAGATGAAGTAAAAAATATAACTTTAGCTGATTTGATTGGAGAGAAAGCAGGTAAGTGGATAGATTCTAAGAAAGTTTTATATTGGTTTGACATAAAATGAAAACAAATTTTACATTGAGAAAGTAAATCCTTATATAACCTTGAAGAAATTGACTTAGTAGGTAAAATTATAAAGGAGTTGTTTAGTCTATGAGTAAAGCCAGAACGGATAGGAGTTATTTCTCCTTATTCAGCACAAGTAAATAAATTAAAAGAAAAATATGAAAATTTAAGAGTAGAAATAAACACTGTAGATGGTTTTCAATGAAGAGAAAAGGAAATTATAATTATATCTTGGGTAAGAACGGAAAAAATCTGATTTTTATCTGATCCAAGACGTTTAAACGTTGCTATAACAAGACCTAAAAGACTTTTAATAAATGTTTGAAATAGTAAAAACTTACAATCAGATAAATTTTTTAAAGAATATTTAAAATTTATTAAACAAAAATGAGAAATATTGCAATTATAACAGGTTGAACTTCTTCTGAAAGACCTATAAGTTTAAAATCTGCTGAAACTCGACAAAACTATCTAGAAAAACTATGATATAATGTCAAAAAATTTATAATACCAGAGGATTTAGATTTACTCTTAAAAAATATAAACAAAATTGACCTTATAATACCTATTATTCATTGAATAGATGGAGAAGATGGTAAAATTACAGCATTAGCAGAACTTTTCAAAAAACCTTATTTTTTTTCAGATTATTCGGTTTTAAATTTAACTCTTAACAAATATTTAACTAATTTATTTGTAAAAAAGCTTAATTTGAAAAATATAATATTACCTAGATCAATTTTAATTAATAACTATAAAGAAATCGATTTAATACCTAAATATTTTAAAGACAAAAAAATTATATTAAAACCTAATAAAGGTGGAAGTTCTATAAATACAATAGTGTGTAAAGTAGATGATATTAGTGCTAATGAAAATAATATAAAAGAAATTTTAAAGAGTGATGAATTGTTAGTACAAGAATTTATTCCTATAAAAAAAGAACTATCTATATCTATTTTTTGAGATTATGACAAATATCCAAAAATTATATGAATAACTGAAATAAAATATAATTCTGAAATTTTCGATTATGAGGCTAAATACCTTTGAAAATCTGAAGAAATTCATTATTTAATTAAAGAGTATATAGAAGTTTATTGATGAAACCTGCGGGATAAAATTAAAAATGATATTTTAACTATTTATAAAAAATTGAAAATTAAAACTTTATGAAGAATAGATATTATTGTAGGTAAAGACGATAATATATATTTCTTAGAAATAAACACCATACCTGGATTTTCTCAAAATAGTATTTATCCTCAAATAGCCTCTAAATATTGGTGAAATTTAAAAAACTTTTTTGTTTATCTTTTAAAATATAACAAATTATGAAAATAAAAATAGAAAAAATTAAAAAGCCATCTAATAATAATTTTTTTTATGATCAATATTTGCCTATAGAAGAAACTATTAAATTTTTAGAACGTATTGAATCCCCAGATAGAAAGTTAAATTTAAAAAATTTAATCAATTATTATTGATTTGAAATAAAAGCCATTTTAGAGGAAGGTAAATATTCTAATCATTTATGATTAATATGATTAAAAGATAATGAAGGTATATACCTAGGACACTTATTTTTCTATAAAAATCCTACATTTGCTATTAAAGATCTTGAAACTATAAACAAATATTGACGCATTATAGATGGTGTTTGAAGTATATTAGTAGATTTAGCTATCAAAAATTTAGTCTCTCAAGAAAAAATTATAGAAATAACTAATATTTTAGAAAATAGTTTAACGTTTTGGAAGAAAATAATCCAAAAATACCTTGATGAAGGATTAATAAATTCTGCTAAACGAATTCCGGCATCTGCAGAAATACAAAAATTATATTTTATTGCATATGATAAAATCATATTAGAAAGAAAATAAATTTTACTATTTTATATTTTAAACTTAATAAAAATGATAAGGCTACTAAAACCTTTATTTGCTTTCTTGGTAATAAACCTAGCAGTAATTTTAGGAATTTCTCTTATTTTTGTTATTATTTCTGTCTTTACAGGAATAGATTTAAGTCAAATTTTATGAAATTATTCAAATTTATTAATTTATAGTTTTATAGTAGGTTTTTTGTGAGCTTTGATAAGTTTATTTACCTCTAAATGGATGGTAAAATTTTTATATAATATTACTATTATTGACGAAAATACTTATCAACAATTAAAATATAGTGATGATCCAATATCAAGAAAAATAGCTTTTTTATATGAAAAATTAAAAAATTTAGCACAAAAATATGGAGTAGATAATGTAGAGTTGGGAATATATGAAAGTCCTGAACCTAATGCTTTTGCTACTGGTTGTTGAATATGTGGCAGGCTTATAGCATTTTCTAGTGGTATTTTACAAATTATGGATGAACACGAATTAGAATGAGTATTATGACATGAATTTGCACATTTGATGAACTGAGATATGGTTACTACTAGTATATTGCAATGATTTTTAAATACATTTGTTATTTTTATTTCAAGAGTTTTAGCTTGAATATTTACCAGTAAATGAGAAGAGGAGGAAGAATCATCAAATTTTATGTATCCGATAATAGCAATGTTTTTAGAATTTTTCTTTGGTTTGTTGGTGTCTATGGTGTTAGCTTGGTATAGCAGAATAAGAGAATATGCAGCAGATAGAGATAGCGCTTTAAAATATTCTTCAAAAATAGATATGATTGACGCTCTCAAAAAATTGAAATGGGTAGTAGAATCAGATCAAATAATACCCGATCCAAATAATGATTATGTAGCTACTTTAAAAATTTACAACTTTGCTTGAAAATTATTAAATCTATTTGCAACTCATCCACCTTTAGATGATAGAATTAAAAAATTAGAACAGTTATAAAATTTAATGTTTTATTTAAATAAATTTTATCTAATGAAAATCTTTTTATTAATTTTTGCAATAAATATAATTTTTTTAACTTCAGTCTTTGCTAAACAAGAATTTATAGATACTACTATAGATAATCATCATGTTAGAGTTATAAAAGTAGTCTTAGATGGTAATCATTATGTAATTACATCTTTGTCAAATAAATGAGAATCTTTATATACACTTATGAAAAAGCAAGGAGGAATCTCAGCTATAAATGGTGCATATTTTTGTCCAGCTGATTATCCACATTGTGGATGAAAAAATTTTACTAATGCACCTAGATTTTATAAATGAGTAAATTATAGTAAATATTGAACAGATTTTTGAGTAAATGGTGTCCTTGCCTTTGATAAAAATGATAAACCTTTTATTGTTATGAATCATATATGGTGAGATGTCCCAAAAGATTTGCAAGGAATACAGATAAATGTAGATAAAATTAAAGATATTTACTATTGAATAGGCAATTTTCCTGTATTGTTATTAAGTGGTAAAGATCAAATTTTCAAATATGAACAATTATTAACAAATAAAATGAAAGCAAAAAGTCCCAAAACTTTCATTTGCTTTACAAAAGACAGAAAAACAATCTACTTTGGATATATAAATAAAATAAGTATTTATGAAATACCAAATTTTATTAAAACTCATTTCAAATGCTATAATGCAATAAATTTGGATGCAGGAGGTTCATTGGGTTTTATATATAACAATCAAATTA
>Ga0256837_1002588_pt1 | contig 11079 bp, 14 predicted proteins | sample 4562384metaG_FD_185976 | JGI IMG/M metagenome (GOLD analysis project Ga0256837, IMG submission 185976) | Hydrothermal vent microbial communities from Guaymas Basin, Mexico - 4561-384 | ecosystem: Environmental > Aquatic > Marine > Hydrothermal vents | place: Mexico: Guaymas Basin | collected... | reverse complement strand
CTTGTGTTCTTACTATTCAAAATCTGGCAAAAAAATATCCATGGTTTACTGCTTGTGTTAAAGATGTTCGTATGCTTCGTATTGAAGAAAATAATGACTTAATGCCAGCTCTTGGTCTGGTTTAGTCTTTCACTTCATCTAATGTAATATACTTTCTTTGTTGTTATATTTAAGAATCCATAATATTTGGAACTTTAGATATACCTATTGTGAATGGGTAAAATTTATTTAATGAAGGTCTTTTATATGAAGAGATTTACGCTTAGTGTTTTAGTTTTTGGGTTAATGGCATTATTTACAGGGTGTGCCAATAAAGTTCCATCATATGCAATTTCTACAAACAATGTAGTTAAGCTGCAAGGTTTATCGAAAGATAATGGAAAAGTTAATCTAGGTGAATTTACAGATTCAGGAAACAATGAATCAAAAGTTATGTGTAGATTATCTACCCCAATAGGAACTGCTAGTGGTGAAACATTTGCTTCTTATATTCAAAACGCTTTTAAAAAAGAATTGCTTGTAGCTGGAATGTATGATCCAAAATCAAATGTTACTATTTCTGCAAATTTAGATGATATTTATGGAAGCACAACTCTTGGTAATGCTTATTGGGAATTTAAAATAACTGTAAAATCTTCAAACGGAAATAGTTATAAAGTCGATTCAAGATATGATTACGAATCAAGCTATTTTGGTGGTACTGCTTGTTCTGAAATGCAACGTTCTTTTGTTCCAGCAGTACAAAAACTTATAGGGGATATTGTTCAGAATCCTAAATTTGTCACTTTATTAAAATGACAATATAATAGCTAATAAATTTTTATATTTTATTAGCTATATTTATTATTTCATTTAACGTAATATATTTCTTTACAGTTGTATAAGATACTCCAGAGGTCTTTGCAACTGAATAGTATGTTATCTTTTTATCTTCCATCTTCAAAATATTAATAGCGTTTTGGATCTTCTCTTTAGCTTTTTTTGTTCGTGCTGCTGTTGCCTTTTCCGCTGCGATTGCTTTATTTGTTGAATACTTGATTAATTTTGCGTTATCAAGAGCTTTCAATAAGACTTCTCTTTCGTGACAATCTTCCAAGCTTTCAAGATATGGCAGAATAGTATCTCTTATTTCATACAAGTTAAATTCAATTCTAGCTTTTTTTGAATATACTTCATTTTCGTTTAACGATTTAATATAATCTATTGTTTTCATCTTTAAGCCTTTTGTTTTATCTCATTTAATGTATTGTAACATACACAAGCTTAATTATTAATTTATTTCGTTTAATGTAATTTAATACTTTACTTTTAAAAGTGCCTTTATATTTTCAAAGTGATAGTTCTCTCCGCTTCTAAAAGAACAATTTAACGATCCGTCTGCCAGAGGTGTTACACATAACAGATGCTCGCATATTTTTCCATTTATTTTGCAGTTCATGCCATAGAGGTTGGTATAATCTTTTGGCTTCTGACTATCGAACAATCTGGCTTCTTCTGCTTCTTTCTTGTGTGTGTTCTTGTATATTCTGAATATGAGGCGTGATACTTTCCTTCCCTCTTTCTCTTCTTCTATAGTGAAATATATGTCGGTGTGCTCGAGTAGTTCACGCTCTGCGACCTGTAAGACTTTCTCTTTAAAGCGATTATATATTTTATATGACTTCGGCACTTGCAGCAGCTCTTGCAGCTCTTCCACTGTAAAGTACCGCTTCGTGAGCCTTTCATACTCTTTTAAAAGTTGGTAAATACGCACAGAGTAGGTGCTTGTGAGTGGTAATATATATTTGAGATTATATGATACAAATCGCTCTTTTAATTGCAGTAGATAGGGCTTTAGCTTCTCACTAAATCTCACTTTAAACTTAGCCTCGCCTCTGACATATTCAATATCGCTAAACCAATTAGCGACTATCCAGCCGTCGGCTGTCGGTACTTCTAGCGGTTTGCTCATAAGCTTTCTGGCGAACTGTTTTAAATGCGTTTGGTTCTGTTTCGTCTGTAGTTTCTGTTCTAGCTCAGATACTTTGATTTCATATTCTTTAAGTGCTTCATCATGCTTACTGTCAAGCTGTGTCATAGCACACAATATAAATTTCATTTCACTTGTGTTGAGTTTGTACTTTGCATTTACGAGTGGAAAATCTTGTGATACTGTCATTGATTTGTTCATTTTGCAACCTTTTTTAAATATAGTTGCATTATATAAAGACAACTATTAATAAGTCAAGTTGTATTTAACTTACAAAAAGTTGCATTTAGAGGGTATTTAACTTACAAAAAGTTGCATTTAACTTACAAAAAGTTGCATTTAAAAAATCTCGACACCTCTCAAACATCGTAAAATAGGTGCTTACAGCGAATTGAAAAAAGCCGTTACAACTCTTTACATACTATTCTTTACATACTAATGCGTATACGCGCATGAAAAAAGCAAAAATTCCTCTTAGGAAAATCGCCCGATTTTATCGGTCAATATTTCTGTTTATTTGATGGAGTTCTGACGAACTCTAAGAAAGGGTCTTGATTTTTCTCCTAAGGTCGAAAATCGCTTTTATTAATTTTTCGCTATCGCTCTTTTTGTTGTTTAGGAGAGTAGATGAACAAGAACAGAAAGCTGCCAAATATCAAAGCATAGTGTTTCTTTCTCTATACTTGTTCTTTGCAATATTAATATTTCGGAAACGCTAGTATTTAAAAATCAAAACTTTGGGCGGAGCCTCAACGCCTACGGCTCTACCTGCGGTGCTATTTAATTACATTTAATATAATCGAATAGTATGACAATAAATTTATAGCTATTCTAGTTTTTACCTCAGGTAAGTATTCGTAATCTCTTCCCGAACGTGTCCCATCGCCTCAGACACTTCTTGTTTGCTTTTACCTGCTTCTAGTTGGTTCTGAGCGTATGTGTGTCTAATTCCATGTGTTCCGTTGTACTTTTGCCCACTCTTTTCAATTTCTTTTTGAAGTTGATCTCTATAAGTGTTGTTTGAGAGCTCATATTTACCGTTTACGGCATTTTCTTTAATTTTTAATACCAGACTAGGGTTAAGCTCTTTTTCGCTCCATTTGCCCCCTTTCTCTTGATATGAGAGTGTGTTTCCATTGAGTTGCTTATTGATATTGATGTGTGTAGCTGCACTCATTCTTAAACCGTAATCTCGTTGAAGCTCAAAAGCTGGCTGGCTTTTGTTCGGTAGTTGTATACGGTCTAAATGTTTATAAGAACGGCTTTGTAGTTCGTTTATGCGTAGTTCTTGCTTTAGTTTCACCCTTAGCTCTTTGACATCTTCTCGTGTGATATTGAGATAATCTGATATTTTGTTAATTTCGCTTAAATAGTTACTGGCTGTGTTGTAGGTTATATCTTTGTTTTTGATCCAGCTTTCTACTATTTTTTGGTTTATTTTGCTCATATCTTTGATACCAAACTCATTTTTTGCATAGTTACCAAGGTTTTTAAAGTCATTTCGTGCGTTGTCTAAGCTTTTGTAGCTGTGGAACTTATCGGATACTTTATGCCTACTTTCTGCAATTAGTCCGCTTGAATTGCGACTCTCAAGCTTACTTTGCCCTATGCCATTATGAGCTTTGATAATTTTTGCGACTTGATAGTTTATGCTTCCAGCTCTTGCCATGCTTCACACCTTTGGAGTATTTTTCCAAACTTTGCAGCTAAAGAACTACACTCGAATTTGTCTAAAAAGAGACTGTAAGAGTAATTCTTGAAATGTATTTTTAAGCTTATTTTACCGTTTTTTGAAACTGTTTTTGCTGTGAAATAATCGTTTATGTTATATTCTTTATCCGTGTCAAGCTTATTCCCGTTGAAAGATTTTAAGAGTTCTATTAAGTCTATAAAATCGAATAAATTAGAAATGACTCGATAATACTTGCCATCTTTATTTTCGATTAAATATAGCCCATTAAACACTGTGAAATCTCTTGTTTTATACTCCCATCTGTATTTGCTTGGTTTTCCATTACTTAGACTTGTTGGTACTGCTATTTGATCGCTTAGTTGATCTGTCCTTTTCTCTGTACAAACTTTAAAATTGCCTATATTAAACTGCATCTTTTAGCCTTTTAATTTGTTTTGTTTTTCTCTCTATAATCGCATCTCGTTTTTTGATCTCATCATGAAGCATTGAATTGGCTCTTTGAATTTCTTTCATTTGATAGTTGAGATTATTTTGTGCTTCGTTTATATCTTCAAAGTTGCTCAAAGTATTTTGTAATTGCTTTCTTACATCTTGTTCAAGCTGTTCAAGTGCTTGTTTTGTGTAGTTTTGCATGTTTTCAAAGTGCATCTTAATTGCTTGATTAGATAGCTTTTTATTTTCATCAATTGCGTTATGAAAATGTTCTTTTATATGCTCAAAATATGCTTGTTTTACTAAGAGTAAATAGATTATATAAACAAAAGATACCAGAGCCATAATCGGCAAAATATACATATAGAAGTTTTGTACATATTCATTCATTATGAGCCTTTTTTGCTATGGTGTGTATTGTAGATTTTGACAAAGTTACTCCTTTGAATTTTGATCTGGGTATGAAGTGTCGATTGATTAGAACAGTAATCTCACGAACACTTTTGCCCTGGCGTCTAAGCTCCCAAATTTTGTCCTGGTAGTAGAGCTTGCAGATTTTTTTTGTGTAATTTAGACCTTTATTTATCATGTCCAAATTTTAGCAAAAACAAGTGAGTTTGTAAAGTGAATATAAAAAGCCAATATTGCCTATATTCAGGTATGTTTTGAAGCCGTTAGGTTGTTGTCAAACAGACACAACCTGACGGGCAGTGTGGCTTGAAAATCGTAAGAAAATATAGTATAATGTCATTATATAATTTAACATTTTTACGTTTTCTCGTCGTTGTACTTGGTTTACTTACCGCCGAAAGGTAGTGTTTTTTTCCTGTTGGTTTTACATTGATTTTCGATTTGTTTCGATTACAAAAAACTGCTGTTTTGAGATTATTTAACAATTATTAGTCGTTCGCTTTTTTGGTGTTGTTTCACGAAGAAAACTGCAAGTAGCCTATCTATTTAGATGGCTTTTGAGGATTGATTATCCGTATTTTAGATGAGTGTGCTTACATAGTCTAAACAATTAATTGAAGTGTGTAAAACTTCACATTTATGTAGAATTTTACAAAATAGTTATGCTTCTATAAAAAGCTGCTTGATTGCTTAACAAAAATTAATTTAAGGATTTTGATATAATTTTACAAAGGAAATAAATGTATGCAGTAACTTTTGACATCGATACAAATTGTCTAGGAGATCAGTATCATAATGATTCTTCAACAAATGCTTATGGAGATATCCGTAAATTTATGGAAGCTAATAATTTTGCATGGCAACAGGGAAGTGTTTATTTTGGGAATGGAGATGTAACAGCTGTATCTTGTGTTCTTACTATTCAAAATCTGGCAAAAAAATATCCATGGTTTACTGCTTGTGTTAAAGATGTTCGTATGCTTCGTATTGAAGAAAACAATGACTTGATGCCAGCTCTCGGTCTAATGTAAAAATAATAAAGGTGATTAATTTGAAAAATATATCTGTATTAATTATGTCTATAGTGTTAATATTTTTTATGACAGGATGTTTAGGTAATGGTCCACAGGTTGAAAAATATATGTCATCAAATTCTGTCAATAAAAGAGCAATTGAAGCACTTCCTGGTGCAGTAAGAGATGAAATAATTATAAAAACTCCAAGTAATAGTAAGAAATTTAAATTGTTTTTGTCTGAATTTAAGAAAATATTTGGAAATGATCGTGTGCGCCACTTGATTGGAAAGAAAGCTCTTGTAAGGTGTAGAAATTATAGTTCATCAATTAACAGTTATAGGAAAGAAGATCTTCAAAATCCCAATATAATAAGAAATCTTTTAAAATGCTATAAAAATTATTCACAATCTTCATCTTTACAATATACAAAGTATCATAATTATGTAGAAAAAAAAACAAAAATAGCATATATTTTTGTAGAAGATGATGATTTTATTTATGTTGGTGGATTTGCTCCAAGAGGAAGATATGTAAATGATAATTTTGTGGCATATAATTACTCTGCAAGTGGTATTGGAATAATAATAAAAAACAAAAATCCAATTATATTTTCTGTTGTCAGTTTAAGAAGAGGAACAATAAGAAATGAAATTATCACACTTAAAGATTTTTTTATGGAAAAAACTTTAAAATTATTAGAGAAATATAATATAGATTATGAATTATCTTCAAATTCAAGATTTACTTTGAAAAAAGAAGGAAATAAAACATATCTTGAAATAAATAGTTTTACTTATTAAAAACTATTTATTTCATTTAATGAAATATACTTCTTTACAGTTGAGTAAGACACTCCAGCAGTCTTAGCGATGGAATAGTATGTTATCTTTTTATCTTCCATTCGTAATATATTCACGGCATTTTGTATTTTTTCTTTTGCTTTAGCTGTTCTGGCTTTTGTTGCCTTTTCCGCAGCATTTGCTTTGTTTGGAGAGTATTCGATTATCTTCGCATTGTCAAGAGCTTTCAATAAGACTTCTCTTTCGTGACAATCTTCCAAGCTTTCAAGATATGGCAGAATAGTATCTCTTATTTCATACAAGTTAAATTCAATTCTAACCTTTTTTGAATATACTTCATTTTCATTTAACGATTTAATATAATCTATTGTTTTCATTTTTAAGCCTTTTGTTTTATTTCATTTAATGTATTATAACATATATAAGCTTAACAACTACTTCATTTCGTTTAATGTATTATATAGTAAATTATAGTGATAAAAATATTTATCACTATTAAAAAAGTAACCCTTGTTTCAATATCAAAAGCTTATCTTGCTTTGCTAGTTCGTACCACTTTTCCCAAACTACTTGAGCATTTTTATTTGCATATTCTTTGCCGGTTTTCTTGTCATATATTCTGCCGTTCATATCAACAGATAACACCATTCCTTGACCTTGCCAAATGTCTTGATTTATAAGGTTTTTTCTCACAAATCTAATAAAGCTTTGTAAGTCCACTAAGTAGTTGTTTGAGCCTTTGTTATTGTTCTCAACAGTAATGACTAATCGCACAACCTTTCGCCCTAGCTTCTGCTCTTTGTAGTCAAATTTGATGTTTGTTTTTTCCTTAAATTGTCGTTTTGCTACTTCTATGATTCTTCTCTTTATGTCTGCGTAATTGTAACTTGTGGGTATTTTAAAAGTATCTTTTAGCCAATCTATTTCAAGCTCAAAAGTAAAGCTTTTAGGGGTTTTGTTGTGCTGTTTTTTGTACTGTGCTTTATACTCAGTGAACCTCATTAAAAAGTATTCATAAAGTCTTGGAGTGTAATCTCCTCGTAGTGCTAAGATATTGACTATATTATATGTAGTGAAATTCTTTTGTAAGTCCAATAAATAGGGCTTTAGGTCGTTATGTATGCTAAAGACTATATAGCCCTCAATCTTTTTTATATCAACCTTGCTACACCAATTAAACCACACTCCTTTTTCTACCTCAAAAGGGTTTCTCATCAATTCTAAAGCTCTTTCTTTTGCAAACTCTACATTTTTGCTTGAGCTATCCACCTGTGAGAAGTAATCATTTATATTGAGTGCATACTCTTGAAACTCGCTGTCATCAGCCTTAATCATACTTATAAGCATTATAAGCATTTTTTGAGCTGTACTACTTAAAGCTCCTTTTACATTTATGAGTGTATTTGCTTTTTTTACTTGGTTATTTTTGTTCTTTTCAATTGATATTACATTCATTTTTACATTCCATATAATTTTTGTGCAATATAAAATGGTTTATATTCAATCATTTCTAATACTTTTTTGTCTAGTTCTTCAAATTCTCCTTTTCTCACTGCAAGACTAAATAAAGATTCATATTCTTCTGTGTTTTCCAAAAGAACTTCGTGTATAAAACCTTCAATATAAGCCCTTGGAGAAAAGCTTATCCACCATTCATATTTGACAATATCACCATTTTTTCGCTTTAGCTTTTTCTTTGAATGTAATTTAAAAGCTCGTTCATCAACCACAATATCTTCTTTTGGTAATGCTGGGTATAATTCTTTGATTTCTTCTTCATCAAATAACTTTTTTGCAACTCTTTTTGCTAACAAATAAATTTCACCATTTTTCATATATGACACCTTTAAAAAGTATGTCATATTATAGCCCTGTTTTTCTTCAATGACACTTAAATATTTTTGTCATAGTTATCCCCATTTTTGTCATAGTTATCCCCATTTTTGTCATAATAACCCCCATTTTTGTCATAATAGATTTTACGAAACCCCTATTTTTAGGGCTGTATAGCCCATTTACAAAAGTACAGTTTACTAGATTATTAAAAAAGACTAGGAAGTATTTTCTGGAATCTCATCATTTCCTTGTATATTTTCTTGTAGGAAAATCGGGCGATTTTATCGGTCAATATTTCTGTTTATTGATGGAGTTCTGACGAACTCTAAAAAAGGGTCTTGATTTTTCTCCTAAGGTCGAAAATCGCTTTTATTTATTTTTCGCTATCGCTCTTTTTGTTGTTTAGGAGAGAATTTCATTCTCGCTCACGCATAAATCAAAAACTCTTTGACACTTAGCTGATAATTGACATCAACGCCCTACGGGCTCTATTCGCTTTCGCTCATCTCAAGTAAGTGTGTGTAATTTCTTCTCTAGTATGTCCCATAGCCTCAGACACTTCTTGTTTACTTGCTCCAGTTTCAAGCTTGTTTTGTGCAAATGAGTGCCTTATGCCGTGTGTACCGTTGTATTTTTGACCAGTTTTTTCGATTGCTGTTTTCAATTCTCGACTGTAAGTTTTATAATTTAGCTCATATTTGCCGTTTACGGCATTTTCTTTGATTTTTGATGCTAGGGTAGGGGTGAGCTTTATTTCGCTTAATTTGCCCCCTTTCTGTGAATATGAGAGCGTATTCCCGTGTAATTGTCGTTCGATATTTATGTGCGTTGCTTCTTTTGCTCGTAAGCCATAATCTCGTTGAAGTCGAAAAGCTATATCGGATTTAGTGCTTAGAATGACCTTGTCAAGGGACTTGTAAGCTCTTGTTTGTTGTGCTAGTTCTGTTGTTCTTGGTAAGTTTTGCTTTAATTCTGCTCTTAGCTCTTTAACTTCTTGCTTAGATATTCCGAGATGCTCGTGAACTTTGTTGATTTCGCTCAAATAGTTTGAAGCTGTGTTGTATGTTATATTTTTGCTATTAATCCACTCTTTAACGCCCTCTATGCCAATTTTTGACATATCTTTGATGCCTAGCTCATCTTTGGCGAATTTACCGAGGTTGGTTAAATCTGCTCGTGCATTGTCAAGACTCTTGTAGCTGTGAAATTTATCGCTTACTTTATGCCCATTTTCCGCTTTTAAACCGCTGTTTTCGCGGCTTTCTAGTTTGCTTTGTCCTATGCCGTTGTGAGCTTTGATAATATTTGCGACTTGATAGTTTATGCTTCCAGCTCTTGCCACACTTCACACCTTTGTAGGATTTTTGAAAATTTAGCAGCTAATGAGCTGCATTCAAATTTGTCCAGGTAAAGAGAATTTGAATAGTTTTTGAAATGGATTTTTAAAAATGTTTCACCATTTTTCTGAACTGTTTTTGCTGTAAATTTATCTGAAAAATTGTACTCTTTTTTTGGTTCTAATCTTTTTCCACCATATCCTTTTAAAACCTCTATAAGGTCGATAAATACGAATATATCAGAAATTACCTGATAGTATTTTTTATCTTTATTTTCTAAGAATAAAAGTGAGCCAAATATTGTGATTTCTTTTGTTTTGTTTTTCCAGCCCATTTTTGGTTTATGGTTGTATTTGTCCAGTTCGATTGGTGCAATAATTTTTTCATCTAGCTCTATTATTCTTGAATCAATCTTTACAATAAAATCATTAAATTTAAGCATCATTTTCAGCCTTTAGTTTTGCAATTTGTTTATTTTTTCTTTCGATAATTGCATCTCTCTTGCGAATTTCATCAATCAAATTATCATTTTCTTTTGCAAAGGCCTTATTGATTTTTATCATTTCTTCTATTTCATTTAACAAAATGGAATTTCTTTTTAATTCTTCAATCGCAATTGATGCAGATTTTTCTATTATTTCTTTTTCTCTATCAACCATATCTCGAAATTTTTCAAGGTATGAGTTAAAGCTATTCGCGAAAGCGTAATCTAAATTTTCTTCAAATTTTCTATCAAACATTTTTTCGATTTCCATGAGTGTTCTTTCCGATTTTCCGAACATTTATTTCTCCAGATATTTTTTTACAATCGAGTGGATGGTGCTTTTGCTCAAACTTGTTTTTAAATTGGTTCTAGCTAATTTGTAGTTGATAATTTTTTCGATTTCGCGAACTGATCTTTTTTGCTGATGTAATCTCAAAATCTCATCTTTGTATCTGAGCTTAGCAAGTTTTTTCGCATAGTTTGGACTTAGTTTTTCCATGTCCAAATTTTAGCGAAAAAAAAGAAAAACTCAAAATGTCTTAAAAGTTCATATTTTAGGTATGTTTGAGCTTCCGTTAGGTGGTAACGATAGTGTCCACCTGACGGAAGTGAGATTGAAACTTTCTACAATTTTATGTTATAATCTCAGTTCATATTTTTTATTTTTCTAGTCTTTTGACTTTATATGGTATTTGCTTATCCTAAAAGCTTTGTGTTTCCCCTGTGGTTCATATAATTGATACGATTTGTATCGAAATCAAAAACTACAAGAAGTTCCTAATTTTGGAATTTGAGATAATTTAACATTTTTTTATCGTTCACTTTTTTGGTGTGGTTAGTGTGGATAAACCACAATTAAGAGGGCTTTTGCAATAGTGCGATTTTCCGAAAACTATATAATGAACTATATAGTAAATTTATAAGTTAAGCTTCTTTAAAAAGCTGTTTGTCTGTTTAACAAATTTGAAAAAAGGTATAATTTTACAAAGGAAATAAATGTATGCAGTAACTTTTGACATCGATACAAATTGTCTAGGAGATCAGTATCATAATGATTCTTCAACAAATGCTTATGGAGATATCCGTAAATTTATGGAAGCT
>Ga0256837_1002587_pt1 | contig 11086 bp, 11 predicted proteins | sample 4562384metaG_FD_185976 | JGI IMG/M metagenome (GOLD analysis project Ga0256837, IMG submission 185976) | Hydrothermal vent microbial communities from Guaymas Basin, Mexico - 4561-384 | ecosystem: Environmental > Aquatic > Marine > Hydrothermal vents | place: Mexico: Guaymas Basin | collected... | reverse complement strand
TAACTCATCTTCACTCATCCCACCACACAAACGACACTTTTTTAAACTACCAAGTGCATCTTCTATTGCATGTGCAACTTTGAGACCAACAAAAGTATCGTTCATCACCATATAGTAAGCAAGTCTTGTTGCTGATTTTTTTCCAATAGTAGGCAACTCACCAAGTGCATCAACTAAACGATTAAACTTCTCTAATGAACTATTCATTTTTCCTCTTTCTTTGGTAGAAATACCCACATAGTCAAATCACTTTGCAACTTTCCTGCTAACTCCGAAGCTTGATCTCCAAAACCTGTAAATAGATCTGCTCGTATAGCACCTTTTATAGCCCCACCTGTATCTTGTGCAAATACAACTCTTTGTATGGAGCTATCTTTCCCTTTTGCATCTATATACAACATACTTCCAAGAGGAATAAACCCTCTATCAACAGCAACTGACCTCATTGGTGTTAGTTCCACACCCAATGATCCTGTTGCCTTGTAGTTACGTTTTTTGAAAAAAATGAGTGATTTATTATAATGAAGAAGCTGATCTATCTTTTTAGGATGTGTATCACACCACTTTTTGATAGCTTGTAAACTCATCTTCTCTTTTGGAATCTCCCCTTGTTCAATAAGGTATTTACCGATAGAACGATAGCGGTGACCATTTTGGTTGTCATATCCAACAAAGATGGTAGTATTATTATCAAGTTTCACTCTTCCTGATCCTTGTACTTCTAAAAAAAACTTATCAATTTTTGAATCAACATAACATATCGCAGTTGCGTTTATATCTCGACTCTCTATCTCTTTACGAGTATAATAAGGTATCAGTTTGTTCCCTTCCAATCGACCACGAAGTCGATAGTTTTTCAATTCAGGATAAATAGAACTTAACTCCACACTTATCATATCTTTTGGTGTTTCATAAAGAGGATAAAGATATTTTTTTGATTTTTTCAAAGAACCATGAAGTTCAGGTTCATAATATCCCGTTAAAAGAGGTTTCTTTTGTGGTGCAACAATTTTATAAGGGATAAAATGGTTTTCAAGAAACCTTTGTGGATTTTGTACATTGTATACCTGCCTACATAAATCTGCATAGATTTTTTGTGTTCTAGAACTTTTGCAATTGTTACGAAAAACGTCTAAAACCTCTACATAGTTTTCTTCACTCCATTGAGGCAGTTGATCAAAAGATGATTGTTGCAATGGTGTATTTGGCATACTTTTCACACTAGGCTCTGGCTGATAAGAACATCCATAAAACAAAAAAACCAAGACTATAGAATAAACAAATAATTTCATAGTTGTGATTGTATCACAAGAGTACAAATTACTCTTCACATTTTCTCTTTTAGGGTATAATTGCGCAAAAAATTTTATATAGGTGTAAAAATTATGGAAGAACTAGATTACTATGAAATACTTGAAATATCAAGAAACGCAGATAAAGCAACTATAAAAAAAGCCTATAGAAAGATGGCTAAGAAGTATCATCCAGATAAAAATCCTGGAGATACAGAAGCAGAACATAAGTTTAAACTTTGTAATGAAGCATATCAGTGCCTTAGTGATGACCAACAACGCAGTATCTATGATCGTTATGGAAAAGAGGGACTCCAAGGGATGGGTGGAGGTCGCAGCAGTTCAGCTGGATTTGATGATCTTAGTTCTATGTTTGAAGAGATGTTTAGCGGATTTGGTGGTGGTCGTTCGCGCAGACAAAACCCTGCAGATATGGACAAGTACCCTCTTGATATGAATATAGAGATTCGTATTAGTTTTCACGAAGCAGTTTTTGGTTGTGAAAAAGAGGTGAAGTTTAAATATAAAAAATCTTGTGCTGATTGTAAAGGCACTGGTGCGAAAGATGGAAAACTCTCAACTTGTCCACAATGTAAAGGGCAAGGTCAAGTTTATATGAAACAAGGTTTTATGACATTTTCTCAAACTTGTCCTGTGTGTCATGGTAGTGGAAGCTCAGCAACAGATAAGTGTAATAGCTGTCGTGGTGTCGGCTATGAAGAGGTTAGTGAAAATGTCACTATCAAGATCCCAAAAGGGATCGACACAGGTAACAGACTGCGTGTCTCAGGAAAAGGAAACATATCCAAACGTGGGCATAGAGGAGATCTTTATGTTACATTTGATGTTGAAGCAGATAAACACTTTATCCGTAATGATAACGATGTCTATATTGAAATACCTGTTTTCTTCACACAAGCAGTTGCAGGAGACACACTCACCATCCCTTCTTTAACAGGTGAGTTAGAACTTCAACTTGATGTAGGAACACGTGATAAACAACATTTTACATTTAGAGGTGAAGGTATCGAAGATGTACATGGACATGGAAAAGGTGATCTTATCGCTGTTATCGATATTCAGTACCCTAAAAAACTTAACGATGAGCAACGTGAACTTCTTAACAAACTTCAAGAATCTTTTGGGCTTGAAGAGTCGAAACCCCACGAAGGGCTTCTTGATGCTGCGATTGATAAAATGAAAAGCTGGTTTAAATAAACTATGAACAAAAATAGCCTTCAAGAGCAACTCTCGAGTCTTGCTCTTTCGATGTTTAGAAAAGACTTTTTTGGTATATATCACGGTTCACTCTCAGCAAAAACTGAGTCAAACCGTTTTATCATCAACACAAAAGAGGCTATTTTTGATGCACTCAACCAACATAATCTTATTGAACTTTACTATAAAAAAGATTACCGTTGGAATCAAGCTAGTATCGATGCTCGTATCCACCACAGTATCTACTCTCAGATATCTGAAGCGAAATTCATCTGTTTTACAATGCCACCCTTTACAACTGCTTACTCACTTGAACACAATATCATCTCTCCAAAAGATTATTTTGGTAGTAGAGAATTAGGTTCAATCGAGATTGTAGATCCAAAGCAGTTTGATGATTGGTACGATAGAGCAGATAGTGAAATAGCATACTATTTTCAAACAAAAAAAACAAACATTATGGTGATACGTGGTTATGGTGTTTATGCTTTTAACAGAGATATTCATGAAATGGCAAAAAAACTTGCCATTTTAGAAAAAAGTTGCAGACTTCTTATGTTAGATACAGATGCAACAGATGAGTTTTACGACTAAAGTAAAGATTGGATAGCTTCATAAGCTGTATCGATCATCTTATCACACTCATCTTTTGTCATGATATATGGTGGCATAAAATAGATAACGTGCCCAAGTGGTCTTAAAAGTACACCATTTTTAAGTCCATACTTATACACTTCAAGACCTATCCTTTGTTCTGGTGCGTAACCTTGCAGATCAAGTGCACACACCATCCCTGTTTGGCGAATATCAGCAACATTTTCAAGTTTTAAAAATTTTTGTAATTTTTCACCCATATATTGTGAGAGTTCTCTGTTTTTTTCTATAATATTTTCATTTTCAAAGATATCAAGAGTTGCGTTTGCAGCTGCACATGCAAGAGCATTGCCTGTATAAGAGTGTGAGTGTAGAAATGCTTTATACTCACTATAATCACAATAAAACTTTGCATAGATCTCGTTTGATGTAAGCACTACAGAAAGAGGTAGGTAACCTCCTGTAAGACCCTTTGAAAGTACTAAAAAGTCAGGAGATATACCAGCTTTTTCACACCCAAACATCTCCCCTGTTCTACCAAAACCAACCATAACTTCATCTGCAATGAGATGGATATTATATCTGTTACAAATATCACGAAGAAGTACTAAAAACTCCCCATGATACATATGCATATACCCTGCTCCTTGTATGAGTGGCTCTACAATAATCGCACTGATCTGCTTACCTTTTTGCTCACACAGCTCTTCAAAAGCAGCAGCTGCTTCTTGAGCTGCTTGTATGCTCATATCTTTTGGTACTGGTGTTTGTAGTGTCTCAAGCAACAACGGCTCGTATGTCTCCTTGTAAAGCTCTACATCACCGACACTCAAAGCACCTATTGTCTCACCATGATAAGAGTTAGTCAAAGAAACAAAAATCGTTCTGTTTTTTTCACCATCATTTCTGTGTGCATGATAACTCATCTTTAGTGCCACTTCAACAGCAGATGATCCATTATCTGAGTAAAAACATTTATCGAGATTTTTTGGTGTTAGTTTTACTAAACGCTCAGAGAGCCTTACAACTTGTTCATGTGTAAAACCTGCTAAAATCACATGCTCTAAAGTATCAAGTTGCTCTTTAATTTTATCATTTATATATCTGTTAGTGTGTCCAAACATATTGACCCACCAAGAGCTTATAGCATCGATATATTTGTTTCCATCAAAATCTTCAAGATAAACTCCAGAAGCCCTTTTTATAGGGACGAGTGGAAGAGTTTCATGATCTTTCATTTGGGTACAAGGATGCCATAAAACATCAAGGTCTCTATTTTGTATGTTAGTGTTGTTATTGTTTTTAATCATAAGTATATTATACCAATGATGTAGCACTTTATCAAGTTTAAAGGGTAATTTACATAGAATACACAAAATATCTACACGAAGGCTTTTCTCACAATGATAACTTGGATGCAAAGACATAAAAAATGGCTTATTATAACTATCTGGATCTCAACAATCGCATTTGTTGGTGCAGGTTTTGTTGGCTGGGGACAATATAGCTACGGTGATAAAGCAGGAGCAGTTGCAAAAGTTGGCAATGTTGAAATCAGCATGGGAGAACTTCAAAAAACATACTCACGAATCTATGCTCAGTACAACCAAATGTTTCGTGGAAATTTTGATGAAGAAAAAGCAAAACAGTTTGGTCTGCAACGTCAAGCACTACAACAACTCACACAGCAAGCTCTCATCTTAAATCTTACACAAGAGTATAATCTTGAAGTGAGTGATGCAGAACTTCTCAAAGAGCTTCAACAACAAAAATACTTTTTTAACGAAGCTGGTGTATTTGACAAAGAGATTTACAAAAGTGTACTCTCAAGAAATAACCTTACGATGAAAGAGTATGAAGATGATTTGAAGAAATCTCTTCTTATCCAAAAAACACTCGCATTTTTTCCTGTAAAAGAGAACAAAAATGAAACAAAAATTATGCAAACGCTCAGTTCTATTGCAGATAAACTTAACTATAAAGTTCTTGATCCTTCATTGATTGATGTTGATACATCAGATGAAAAGCTCAAAGCTTTTTGGGAAACACAAAAAAACAATTACAAAACAGATATCAGCTATAAGGTTACTTTTGTTATTCAAAAACAACTCTCTAAAACATTTGATCAGCAAACTATAGAGAAATATTACAACGAGAACAAAACACATTTCTTAGACAAAGATGGTAAGATCCTTCCTTTAGAAAAAGCAACCAATGTTGTAACAGAGCTCAATGACAAAGCAACAAAAGATGCTGCACTTCGTAAATATATCGCTTTTAAAAAGGGAAAACTTAATGAAGAGCCTCAAGAAGCAACACTTTCTCAATCAGCAAACCCTTATACTCCAGAGGTATTGGAAAAACTTTCTGAGAAATCTTTAGCATCCCCATATCTCAAGCCTATCCTTGTTGGAAAAACATATTATATTTTCAAACTTGAAAAAATCAATCCATCTGAAGTAAAAAGTTTTCAAGAAGCAAAAAGAGAACTTCTTCCACTCTACATCGCCACAAAATCAAAAGAGCAGATCTTAGAACTTGCAAAAAATTCTATTTCTACGTTTAAAGGTGTAGAAACTTCTTATATTACTAGTAAAGATGCTAATAAACTTACACTTTTGTCCGATATAGAAGCAAACGAATTTTTAAGCAAACTCTTTACAAGTTCGAAGAGAAGGGATTTTGTTCAACTGAGCAGTGGAAAAATTGTTCTTTATAACATCATGGAACAAAAAATGCTTAAAAATGAGGAAACTAACCCAGAACAACTGGTTACAAGATTGAAAAGTGCACTGTTTGATGAAGGTCTTATAAAGACTCTTAAAAACAAGTACCAAACTGAGATATATATAGAAGGACTCTAAATTGGGTAGAACTGTTTTAGCCATCGATGTTGGCTCTACTAAAATTTGTGCTGTAATTGCTCAAATAGCAAATGACAACTCTATATCTGTTATAGGGGCTGGCACAACAAAAGCTCAAGGTTTAAAGCGTGGAAGCATTACAAATATTGAGCTCGCTTCAAGAAGTATCAAAACAGCAGTAGAAGATGCAAAAAGAGTGGCTGGTTCAGAAGTTACTTCTGCTATCGTCTCTATCTCAGGAGCATACACAAAAAGCCTTAACTCAAATGGTATTGTAAATATCCAAAGCAAAGAGATCAGTTTTAAAGAGATTGAACGTGTTATGCACACCTCTTTGTATAATGCAAATATTCCAAACGAATATGAAGTGCTCCATGCACTTCCATTTAATTTTAAAGTTGATGATCAAGATTTTATCGAAGATCCTCTTGGGATGAATGCATCTCGCCTTGAAGTTGAAACACATATCATAACAACTCAAAAGTCAAACCTAAATAACCTTAAAAAGGCAGTTCAAGGTGCTGGAGTTGAAGTAGAAAATGTTGTTTTAGCAGGGTATGCTTCTGCTATCTCTACACTCAATGATGATGAGAAAGAGCTAGGTGCTACTGTGATCGATATGGGTGGTAACACATGTAATATCACCATACATTCTGGGAACTCTATCCGATATAATGACTTTTTAGGTGTTGGTTCTAACCATGTCACAAGTGATCTCTCAATGGCACTTCATACACCACTCAATGCTGCTGACAAAGTAAAACTCTCTTATGGATCACTTCTTAACCCAAGTAATGATCTCATAGAGTTACCTACTATTGGGGATGAGAGCAATACCCAAGAGGTATCACTTGAAGTGGTACACAATGTGGTGTACGCACGTGTTGGTGAGACACTTATGCTTCTTTCTAAGTTTATTGAAAATTCAGGACTTAAAGAGCAAACAGGTGCAGGTGTTATCCTTACTGGTGGTTTTTCAAATATGGAAGGAATCCGTGATCTTGCGGTAGCAACTTTTGGATCTGTGCCAGTGAGACTGGCAAAACCTAAAGAGATGAATGGACTTTTTGACTCTCTTAGAGGTGCAGAGTATGCAAGTGTCATAGGTCTTGTTATCTATGCTGCTCAACCATACACAGCTTATGAGATTGATGTCAACAAAAGAGTTCGTCATACAAATGAAGAAAAAACACCAATGACAAAAGTTAATTTTGAACAAGTTCCAGATATCCCTGTTGCTCCTATTGAAGAGCAAACAGAACAAAAGATGGTAAATCTAGAAGTTCAAAAAGAGAAAAAAAGTGACGAAGCAAATGGATTGTCTAAGTTTTGGAACTGGGCAACCCAGTTATTTTAAAGGAGTGAAGTGATGGAACCGTTTTTAGTAGAAGAAGCAAGCAACATTAATGGTGCAAGAATAATTGCAGTAGGCGTCGGTGGTGGCGGTGGAAATATGATCGGTCATATGATCAATGAGGGTGTAACTGGTATCGAGATGATGCTCATCAATACTGATGCTCAAGTACTCTCAGAAAACTCTGCAGCATCAAAGATTCAAATCGGTGCAAAACTAACAAAAGGCCTTGGTGCTGGTATGAGACCAGAAGTTGGTAAAGATTCTGCTCTTGAGAACTATGATGATATTCGTGCAGCACTAGAGGGTGCAGATATTGTCTTTATCTCTGCTGGTCTTGGTGGTGGTACAGGAACAGGTGCCGCACCAGTTGTAGCACAAATCGCTAAAGAGGTTGGAGCACTTACTATATCTGTGGTTACAAAGCCTTTTATGTTTGAAGGGAAAAAACGTTTACAACTTGCAGAACAAGGTTTAGAAGAGCTTAAAAAAGAGTCAGATTCTATCGTTGTTATCCCAAATGAAAAACTACTCTCTATCATCGATAGAAAACTTGGTTTAAAAGATAGCTTCAAGATTGTTGATTCTGTTTTAGCTCAAGCAGTGAGTGGTACTTCTGGGATCATCCTCTCAAGTGGAGAAAACGACATCAATCTTGACTTTGCAGACTTAAAAACTGTTATGCAATACAAAGGTATGGCACTGATGGGTGTTGGTGAGCATACAGGTGATAATGCAGCTTATGAAGCTATCAAGACTGCGATTGAGTCACCACTTCTTGACAATATGTCTATCAATGGTGCAATGGGTGTTTTAGTACACTTCAATATGCATCCAGATTTTCCAATTATGGAGATCTACGAAGCGATGAATGTTGTTAATGAAAGTGCTGATGATCAAGCAAATATTATCTTTGGTACATCAACAGATGCTTCACTTCCTGAAGATTATGTAAAGATTACTATCATTGCAACAGGTTTTGAAAGAGAACAAAATCAACAACAAAGTGCAAACAGCACAGAAGAACCTCAAACACCAGCGGTAAATCCTATTAAGATTCGTCCACGTCTTGTAGTTGGTGGAGATATGAGTGATGATTATCTTGAAATTCCAGCATATATGAGACAACAACAAGACTAGATAGTGTCTTCTTCTCACTTTGCAAAACTCATAAAGGCCAAAACACTCCTTGGCCTTCGTGAAACTTCTACCCTCAAAGAGATCAAAAACAAATACAAAAACCTTATGAAAAAATGGCATCCCGACAAACATAAAGATGATGTTGAAAAAGCCACAAAAATGAGTACACAGATCAATGAAGCTTATGAGCTTATTTTAGATTATTGTAATAACTACGAATTTTCTTTTAAAGAGGAAGATATCAAACAAAAAACCTACACACCACAAGAGTGGTGGCACGATAAGTTTGGTGGTCGCTAAAGCCCAAAAACCAAATCTTGTGTAATATCATCAAATCGAAGGATTTTTTTCCCACGATGGTCAAAGTAGAAATCTTTTGCACTTTTTTTATCTTTTAAAGCGATGAGCTCATCCCCCATTGGTCCATAAACATCACTACCAACAACAAAATAGGCACTCTTAGCATCAATAACCTCTTGGGTATAATAATCTCTTACAAGAATCTTTGTTATCCCCTCTTGATGAGCAAAATAATACTTCATCATATCTTTTACACCATCAAAAGAGTGGTGTGTATCTCCATAAAAGATTTGAGTTGCCCATTTTGGATATTTATAAACATACATACCACATATAGGACATTTTTCATCATGAGTCACAACAATACTAAGCTCTTTTTTACTCTTTTGTAACCCTCTTTTTTTATCCCACAAGTAAAGAGAAAGAGCTTCAAAATATTTTTTATTCATCTTTTTACAGAGTTTTTCATTGACAATACTATCTTGCATTGCTTCATAAGTTGCAAACACTTTTGGCTCTATACTTTTACATCTTTGTTTATAAAGTTTCTCACCCATTGGATAGAGCTTTTTCTCTTTAATAGCCTGAGAATAATTTGGATAAGCAAAAAGTGATGGTAGGGAAAAAAAAACTACAAGAAAAAAAAATTTTAATTGTACCATATGAATTTATCCCCCTCTAAGAGATACGTAAAAGCATCAATCTACGTACAAAAAGTACAAGAAGTGCAACTGCGAGTATCTTAAAGTCTATCTCACTTGCTATGTGGATGTTTTGAAATGTATCACTTTGTGTTGCTTCTGCTCCAAGTGCCTGCATAGCGATGATTTTTGGTGCATACACACCACTAAAAAGTAAAGATGTAAACAGAACTATCGATGCACTTGCAAATGCAATAGCATCACGTTGTCCCATCTTATATACTCGTGCTTCATATAAAGCTACATACACAGCAACAACATAGAGCCAAACACCAAAACGGTGAAATATCTCAGCCATAATAATCCCTGCATTGTAATGATCTATTAAGATCCCAACTGTGATTTTATCTGTATGAAACACAACAGGTGCAACCAAAATCCCAAGAACAAGTACGCCACCCAATGTAGCAGCAATAACTAACAAATATGAAAAATCTAAATATATATTTCTTTTCAACTCTTAACCTTTAATGTAAAACCTCTATCAAAATCACTATAATCTTTATAAAACTCTAACGAGGAGTATTGTTTATTTTCTAAATATTTTTGTATTTTACCTTTTTGGTCATAACCCATCTCACATGTAAACAAGTTAATACCACGACTTAAGACTTCATCAAGTAGTGCCTGAATCAGTTCATCCCCTACTCTACCACCAAAAAGTGCGTTTTGAGGCTCATAGGAGAGATTTGTATCAAGTTCTAGCCCATCTTCTATGTATGGTGGATTTGAAACAAGATAATCTATCTTCTCGCTAACAGGCTCTAGAAGTGATCCCAAACGCAACTCTATTCTGTCACTAAGAGCAAATTTTTCAATATTTTTTCGTGCAACCTCTAAAGCTGCATTTGAGATATCAACAGCTATAAAAGTTGCATTTATGTAGTGTTGTGCCAAGATAATGGAGATGATACCACTGCCAACGCCAACTTCAGCAAAAGAGATATTTGCATTTTGATCTGGGAAGTATTTTTTCACCTCATCGATAAGCAGTTCTGTTTCTGGACGGGGGATCAGTGCACCCTTGTCGATGTAAAACTCCTCAGAATAAAAACTAACATGATTTGTAATATACTCAAGTGGTTCATGCTCAGCTCTTCTTTGAACTAGCTTAAAAAACTTTTGAGGTACTTCAAGAGTTGTTTGCTGGTTAGTAATAAGCCAAAGTTCATCTTTGTCAAAAAAGTCCATCAAAAGGAGTTGTGCTTCACGTGATGCTCTCTCAATCGAAGCTTCACTTAAAATTTCACTAACCTTTTGAAGAAGCTCTTTGACTAAATATCTGCTTCGCATTTGCCCTCTAGTGCTCCATCATCATAAACAGCCAAATCAACACCTAACTCTTTGAGTCTCTCAAGTACAGGTGGATGTGTATAGTGAAAAAAGATATAAATAGGGTGTGAAAGTGGAAAACTTTTATTCTCTGTTACAAGTTTTTGGAGTGCATTTGCAAGCTCTATTGCCCCTGCAGGTCCACCAAGTTCACTTCCCATTTTGTCTGCTTCATACTCATTATGGCGACTCACAATCCCCATTATAGGCATCATTATAAACCCAAGAACAGGCATAAAAAGCATAAGAAGTATCATCACTACATAAGGCTCTTTTGCAAGACCAAGCTCT
>Ga0256837_1002586_pt1 | contig 11090 bp, 13 predicted proteins | sample 4562384metaG_FD_185976 | JGI IMG/M metagenome (GOLD analysis project Ga0256837, IMG submission 185976) | Hydrothermal vent microbial communities from Guaymas Basin, Mexico - 4561-384 | ecosystem: Environmental > Aquatic > Marine > Hydrothermal vents | place: Mexico: Guaymas Basin | collected... | reverse complement strand
ATTCTAAAATAACTCAAATTGCTATTTAAAAAAGGCAAATCATTGTTCTCATTCAAAATGAGTTTCCCTTTTCCCTTTTTATAGGGTTTTTGTCTATTTAAACTAGCAATTTGAGTTAAAATATATCGATAATAAAGGAGTAAATAATGGTTATAGCAGTCGCAACAGCTTTGGTAAAAACATTAAGTAGTTATCTTTTTTCTAATTATTTAAAAGCAAATTATGGGAGTGTAGAGATAGATGGGGCTCCTAGTTGGTATGGAACTGAATCTGATAAATTAATTTGTGTATCCACTTATAGAAAGGGTGGAATTGAAAAAATAGAATTTACAAAAGAGGATTCAAAAATAAAACTTAGAAAAAAAGTTGAGCATATTTTGGAGTTGGTAATTTATAAAAATTTTAAAAATTTAACACCTGATGAAGAACATTTTTTAAATTCTATTAAAAAAGATAAAAAATTGCCATTATTTATAGATAGTGATGTTAGATTTCAAAATATTAAAGTTGATGAAGATAAAAATATGGTTTTTATAAGAACTTGTCTTGATAAAGAGGAATTTATTAAATATGAAAAAGATAGAGTTAAACAATTATCAAAAAATTTAACTTATTACAAAGCAGATAAAGGGTTTGATGAATTAGAAGGCAAAAAAAGACCTCAATCTGGAAGAGTAGATAAAGAATTTGAAGAATTAAATAATATGGATTTTTAATTATTTTGATATAATCCAAACTAAAAAAGGATTCAAAATAAAAGTATATTTCAAAACATTTGGGTGTAGAACAAATATTTATGATACAGAACTTATGGAAAGTTTAGTAAATAGTGAGATTGTAGAAAACGAAGAAAAAGCTAATGTAATAGTTATAAATTCTTGTACAGTTACAAATTCAGCTGATTCAAATCTAAAATATTATATAAATCAACTTTCAAAAAAATATTCTAACAAAAAAATTTTAGTTACAGGTTGTTCTGCTCATTCTATTGGTGAAAAACTTTTTGAGGATGGGAAAGTTTTTGGAGTATTTGGACATAAAGAAAAAGAGAAAATAAATGAAATATTATCACAAAAAGACAGGTTTATAAAAATAGGGGATTTAGATTTTTTAAATCAAAATATTGTTACAAATATAGAAAATAGAAGTCGTGCTTTTATCAAAATTCAAGAGGGGTGTGATTTTGAATGTGCTTATTGTATAATTCCATCAGTAAGAGGAAAATCAAGAAGTATGGCAGAAAATAAAATAATAGAACAAATTACAATATTATCTCAAAATGGATTTAGTGAATTTATTTTAACAGGGATAAATATGGGAAGTTATGGTAAAGATACAAATACTTCTCTTGCAAAATTATTAAAACAAATATTTAATATAAAAGGGGTAAAAAGGGTAAGGCTTGGAAGTTTAGAACCATCACAAATTGATGATGAATTTTTAGAAATATTGGATAATCCTATTTTAGAAAGACATCTTCATATCGCTTTACAATATGCTGATGATAGAATGCTTCGAATTATGAAAAGAAGAAATAGAGTGAAATCTACTCTTGGTTTATTTGAATATTTGTCTCAAAAAGGGTTTGCTTTGGGGACTGATTACATTGTAGGACATCCAGGAGAAAGTGATGATATTTTTCAATCAGGATTAGAAAATTTAAAAAAGTTTCCATTGACACATATCCATTTATTTAGATATTCTACAAGAAACAACACCCATTCAGCAACTTTAAAATTAGATGTAACAGGGGATATAGCAAAAAAAAGACATAAAATAATCGAAGAATTAATAAAAGAAAAAAATTATAAATTTAGATTAGATAAACAACCTTTAAAAGTACTTATAGAAGAGTATAAAAATGGATATTATATAGGTTATGACCAGTTTTTTAATAAAATATTTGTAAAATCTAAAATTGATTTAATCCATCAATGGATAGAAGTTGATAAATATGAAGTAAAAGATGTAAATTATGCTAATTTAGTATAAATTTTTGATAAAATCACGAAAAAAAAGGAATGAAATGGAGAAAAAGAAAGATAACAAAGTTGTAGTACTAATTTTAGTAGTTATTATGATTTTATTAGGTTTTTCTATGTTAAATGGAGGGGGATATACAACAAAAGATTTGTTAAATGACATATTAGCAGGTTTTATTGTTTTTGGATTTTTTATTTTAATTGTATTTTTAATCAAAAGATTTGCTCCCCAAGCACCACAACAAGCACAAATGCAAACACAAATGGAAGAGATGGATAAAGATTTCATAATAGAGCCTCAAAAATCGGATGTTACTTTTGATGATGTTGCTGGGATTAGCGAAGTAAAAGAGGAGTTAGTTGAAGTTGTAGATTTTCTCAAAAATCCAGAAAAATATAAAAAATTTGGAATTAAACTTCCAAAAGGTGTTTTACTTGTAGGTCCTCCGGGGGTTGGAAAAACATTGATAGCAAAAGCAGTAGCAGGAGAAGCAGGAGTTCCATTTTTTTATCAAAGTGGAGCAGGTTTTGTTCAGATGTTTGTAGGAGTTGGAGCTAAAAGAGTAAGAAGTTTATTTTCAAAAGCAAAAGTAAATGCCCCATCGATTATTTTTATTGATGAGATTGATGCGATAGGAAAAGCTAGGGGTGCTATGAGAAATGAAGAAAGAGAAGCGACATTAAATCAATTACTTACAGAAATGGATGGATTTGAAAAAAGTGAAGGTGTTATTGTAATAGCTGCTACTAATAAAGTGGAATTATTAGATGATGCTTTACTTAGAGCGGGTAGGTTTGATAGAAGAGTTTATGTAGAACTTCCTGGTCTTGAAGATAGAGAAGAGATTTTAAAAATTTATTTAAAAGATAAACCATTTGTAGGGGAAATTAGAGATGTAGCGAAAATGACGGTTGGATTTAGTGGTGCTGCACTTGCTAGTTTGGTAAATGAAGCAAGTATTTATGCTTTAAATAAAAATAAAGATTCTATCTCAAATGATGATTTTTATGCAGTAAGAGATAAAGTTTTAGCTGGTAAGAAAAAAATATTATCTTATACAGAACAAGAAAAAAATGTGCTTTCATACTATCAAGCAGCAAAAGCAGTGAGTGCAAGATGGCTTGAAGTTGATTTTGATAAAATGACTTTGGTAAAAGATGATTTTAAAGAGATAGATAGAGAACTTATTTCAAAAAGTGAGATTGAAAGTAAAATTCAAGTATATTTGAGTGGAATGATTTGTGTAGAAGATATATTTAAAGAAAAATTTTCAAATGCCGCAGCTGATTTAAAAAAAGCAAAAGAATTAGCGATTAAAATGGTGGAAGAATATGGAATGGGAAGTAAGATAGTTTCAAGTGAGATTGAAGTAGGCGAGATATTAAATGAGGCTGAAAGTAGAGCAAAAATTTTATATGTTTCTCAAAAAGATGTAATTCTAAAAGTTCAAGAAAAATTGCTTGAAAATGAAGTTATTACAAATTTTGAAATTAAGGAAATTTTTGATGAGATTTTATAGTGGATTTTGTTTTTGGAATGAAAAAGAACTTTTCAAAGAATATTTAGATGAGAGTGAATTTTGTGTGGCAGGATTTAGTTATGGAGCTCAAAAAGCACTAATTGATGTAGTTCATACGAATAAAAGAGTTGATAAATTACAACTTTTATCTCCTGCTTTTTTTAGGAATAATTCTAAATTTATGAAACTTCAATTAAATGGATTTAAAAAAGATAAACAAAAATATATAAAAACTTTTTTAGAAAATGTAAAATATCCAAGTGATGTAAATATTTCAAAATATGTAGATGAATGTGATGAGAATGAACTTAAAGAGATGTTTGAATTTAATTGGGGACTTATAGAACATCTTAAAAATGTAAAAGTGGAAATTTTTATAGGAAGTGAAGATAAAATAATTGATGTAGATGGAGCAGTTAAATTTTTTAAAAATTATGGTGATGTTTATTTCGTCAAAGGGGTAGGGCATATTTTGAAGAGAAATGATGAATAAGCAAATTATAAATAAACTAAAAGAATTAAAACCTATTTTTCATAAAATAATAGATATGTGGTATTTTTGTGCTATGAAAACTTTTATTAAAAGAGTAATTCAAAAGGATATGGTATATGTTTGATATAGAAAACATAGATAGAAGAGTTGTGGGGATTTTAGGAATTTAATTAGTTATGGTTATTTTGGGATAGATGAATATCAAGTATGGGATGTTATTCATAATAACTTGGATGATTTAAAAAATGTGATAGTTAAAATTATTCAAAATTTAAATAAAATTGAAAAAAATCAATTTTGATGATTTTATTGAAGATAATAAATATTTAAATTTTGTAGTAAAATTTTTAGAAAGTTTAAAAGGAGAATAAAATGATAGTGGTTTCAACTTTACTAATGGCAATAGCAAATATTTTAAATATGGTGATAGGACTTTATATTTGGATAGTGATAATAGCAGCACTTATAACTTGGGTAAGACCTGACCCATATAATCCAATAGTTCAAATTTTATATAAACTTACAGAACCAGTTTATGCCCTTATTAGGAGATATATTCCTACAAATTTCAATGGTTTTGATGTGGCTCCACTTATTTTAATTTTAGGATTACAATTTATTCAACTATTTTTTGTAAATTTATTATTTAAAATAGCACAAGGAATGTAATGAGGTGGATTTTATTTTTATTGCCAATATTTTTATTGGCAACTCCAAGTTTGGATAGTGTTTTTGACTATCCAAAAAGTTATTATAGAGATTTTTGGTTAATACAATATCTCAAAAAAGCAAAAAATCCACAAGAAGCTGAAAATATTTATAACGAGATAACTTATAAAAGGGATTTTCATCTTAAACTTTTGGCAAAAAAATATCCTCTTTATAAAGATATTTATGAATGTAAACATATAACAAAAAAAAATTGGATTGATTATCCAGCAAGTTGTATAGTTGAAAATGGATTTAGTTTTTGGTCTTTACAAAGAATGGATAAAGAAGAGATAAAATCTCTTTTGAATTATTTACCTACTTCAAAAATAAAAAAAGAGATAGAAATTATTTCTAATAAAAATTATAAAGAGGCATTTAGGAATAAAGATATTTTTTTTGATATTTTCCTTAAAATTACTCCTGACATAGAAATACCAAAAATATATATAAATAATTTATCAAAAGATAGAAGATTTTTTAATTTTTTAAATTTAGTAGTTAGAAGTAATAAAAAGAATTTAAAAAAATCTCTTTTAAATTTACATTATAAAGAGGTAAAAGATAAATATAAGTTTTTATTGGCTTTAAATGCTATATCTTTGCATAGATATAATTTAGCTATTAAAATTTTAAAATCTAAAAAAATAAAAAATAATCAAGATAATTTCTGGCTTTATTTACTTACTACAAATAAAAAATATGCAGATAAATTACTTAAAAATAGAAGAATAGATTTTTATACTTTATTTATTTATGAAAAGTTTAATAAACCTTATCAAATTGATGAAATTAAAATATTTAATAAAGCATCGCAAAATTATGATATAGATAATCCTCTTGATGTTATTAGATTTTATAAAGATAAAGCTAATAAAAAAGATTATTTTAAGTTTGCACAGACACTTGATAATAATAAAACATTACCTCTAAAAAGTTTAATATTAGATAAAGCATTTCATTATACAAAGAATTATTATATAATGCCTGATTATAATTTAAGTGATTATAATGTTTCTCAAAAGGCTCTTTTTTATGCCTTAGCAAGACAAGAAAGTAGGTTTATTCCAGCACAAACTAGTCGTAGTTATGCTATTGGACTTATGCAAATGATGCCTTTTTTAATCCGTTCGTTTAATCCAAAAGAGGAGATGATAGAGTTTTACACTCAAAAAACAAATGTTAAATATGCTAAAAAACATATAAATTGGTTGTTAAAAAGATTAAACCATCCTTTGTTTGTTTCTTATGCTTATAATGGAGGAATAGGATTTACTAAAAGAAAGGTATTAAATTATTTCAAGTTTCAAGGGGAGTTTGAACCATTTTTTAGTATGGAGATGGTGCCATATAGCGAAAGTAGAGAATATGGTAAAAAAGTTCTTACAAATTATGTAATTTATAGAAAACTATTAAATAGTCCTGTAACTTTACATAAAATGCTTAAAAAATAGATAAAACTTTGATAAAATTACAAAAAAAAGGATAAGATGATGAATAAAAAACAAGAACATTTAGAAAATATAGAAAAATTACAAAAGGCTATTGAAACACATCCAAGTATTGAAGATATGAAAAAAAGTGTAATTTTAGAAAAAATTGAAGAATGGAAACACGATGAAGATGCTATGGCTTTAATTCCAAATAAATTAGTTGAACTTTATGAAGATGATATTAGACCAGTATTAGTAGAGATAGGATTGATTTAATGACAAATTTTATTTTATTGTTAGTAGCATTATTTATAGCTTATAAAGTGTATGAAAATGCAGTTAAATTTGGTTGTAAATGTGAAAATTGTGGTAAAAACATTAAATGTGATGATGAGTTTTGTATCTATTGTGGTGCTAAAAATAGTAATAATGAAGCTTATATGAATAATAACTCTCAAACAAATGATTATAACTATACTCCTCCAAAAGAGGAAAAGAAATATTATAATTATTATGAAGTTTTAGATGATTTAGATGGTATTATAGTATCTCTTATGGCAAAAGTAGCCAAAAGTGATGGAGTTATTTCGAGTAATGAAGCAAGTTATATTTCACAAAGATATATAGAACTTGCAAAACTTACAAATAAAGATAATGATGTAATAGAGATATATGAAGATATTTTCGATAGAGAAAAAGATAATATGGATAATTTAGAGGAATTATCTCAAAAACTAGCATCTCTTGATGAAGCACCAAAAGCTTATGTGCTTAAAATTTTACAAGGTTTAACTGATGTAGATGGTGATAGTAAAATTTTAAATCAAATAAAAGAGTATATGAAATTTGATAGAAAAAATAGTAGTTATTATGAAATATTAAATTCAAAACCTACTGATAATTGGGAAACTATCAAGAAAAATTATAAAGAACTTGTAAAAGAGTATCATTATGATAAGTTAGCAAGTAAAAATCTTCCAAAAGATTTAATCGAATATGCTGAAAATAGACTAAAAGAGATAAATGAGGCCTATGATGCTCTTAAAAAATTAAAAGAGAGTTGAAAGAGTAACTTTTTATGATATAATTTCATTTCAAAAAATTTAAGGAGACAAAATGTTAGAAGGTATCGTTAGAGAGAGTACTTCAAAAAAAGCTACAAAAGCACTAAGAAGAGATGGTTATCTAATTGCTAATATTTATGGTAAAGATAAAGAAAACATAAATGCTGCATTTAAAGAAAATGAATTTATTAAATATGTAAGAAATAAAGAAACTCTTGCATTTGATGTAAAAGTTGGAGATGATACTTATAAAGTAGTAATTCAAGAATATCAAAAAGACCCTGTAAATAGTAAATTAAAACATGTTGATTTACTTTTAGCACAAGATGGTGTAAAAACTTATTATCAAGTACCTATCAAAGTAGTAGGAACTCCAAAAGGTCTTAAAAATAAAGGTGTATTAGTATATCACAGAAGAAGAATTAAAGTTAAAACAATAGCTGAAAATCTTCCAAATGTATTTGAATTAGATGTTAGTGATTTAGATGTTGGTGATAATATTTTAATTAGAGATATTAAATTCCCAGAAGGTGTTGAATGTTATATTAACCCATCTGTTCCAGTTGTAGGGGTTGTAAAAGCTAAATAATTCTAACTTTTCCCTTTTTGGGAATTTAAAAGTATAAATTCTTGTATTTTTAAATTCTACAAAAGGCTACAAAATGAAACTTATCGTTGGACTTGGAAATATTGGTCAAGAATATGAATTTACTCGTCATAATATAGGATTTATTGCTGTTGATAATATTTTAAAAAATCTAACATTTTCTGAAATAAATAAATCTCAATTTAAAGGAAAATTGTTTAAAAGTGGAAATTATTTGTTTTTGAAACCTTCAACTTATATGAATTTATCTGGTGAAAGTGTTGTTGCTGTTAAAAACTTTTATAAAATAGATAACGATGATATTATAGTAATTCATGATGATTTAGATTTAAAATTAGGTGCTTTAAAATTTAAAAAAGGTGGAGGAGCAGGGGGACACAATGGTCTAAAATCTATTGATAATCATATAGGAAATGATTATCATAGAATTAGAATAGGGATAGGTCGTCCAGAAAATAAATGTGATATATTGGGATTTGTTTTGGGGAAATTCAGAGATGAGGAGATGGAAAAATTAGAAAAAACTCTTAATAATATTGAAAAATCTATTTTTGATTGGAATGATAAAACAAAGAGTAAATATTCTTTAAAAGGTTCGTAAATTGTATTTTAAAATTATTTTTATAAATTATATAAAAAATTTTTTACTTATATTATTCTCTTTGGTATTATTTTTTATTTTTATGGATTTTATGATAAATAAAGATAAATTACCAGATTCTACAAATTTACAAATATTGTATATTTTTTATAATAGCATTAATGCTGCTACCTTGATATACCCATTATCTCTTTTATTAGGGGTTTTAGTTACAATATTGTCGATGGTTAAAAAAAATGAAATGATAGCATTTTTGTCTATTGGGTATTCTTATAAAAGGTTATTATTACCAGTAATTGTAGTAGCGTTTCTTGTGACAAGTTTTTTTATATTTATTCAAGGAGTTGTTAATTTTTCATTTTCTGATAGAGCGAGTTCTATTTTAAAAGGGAGATACTTTTCAAATGTAAATAAAAATTTATTTTTTAAATTTAATGATAATATTATTTTTATTAAAAGTCTTGATGTTGTTCAAAAAAAAGCTTATGATATGAAAGTATTTATTTTGAACAAAGGGCAATTAAAAAAAATATATGATATAAAAGAGGTTAAATTTTCAAATAACTATTGGAAATCAGATTCTATAATAGAACATACTTTATATGATGATAAAGTGATAGATAAAAAAATACATATAGAGATATTAAAAGGGTTTAAACCAAATATTTTAAATAAACTTGAATCAAAAAAAGCTATGACATTAAAAATAGCTTTTCAAGCATTATATCTTTTACAAAAAGAAAATGTAAATGTTAATTTTATAAAAACATATATTTATAATTCAATTATTCCAGCTTTTACATTTATTTTGTTAATTATTATAATTTTTTTACAAGCACCTATCCATTCAAGAATATCAAACACTTCATTGTATGTGGCTGTTAGTTTGTTTAGTGGAGTGATTTTATGGGGTGCTTTTTTGCTGATTAGAAAAATGTCTATTTCTGGAATAATTTCCCCAGATATTGCTTTTTTAACTCCTTTTATAATTCTTTTAGGTTTTACTATTTATTATTTTAGAAAAATTTGATAAAATCCATATAAAAAAAAGGAAATTTTTATGGATTTTAAAAAGTTAGCAGATAAATATCAGACTCCTCTTTATGTATATAATTTTAATCATTTTACAGAACAATATAAAAAATTAAAAGAGGTTTTTAGAGCAAAAAAAACTCTTATCTCTTATGCAGTAAAAGCAAATTCTAATCTTTCAGTAGTTAAACATTTTGCTGAATTAGAAGCAGGGGCAGATTGTGTAAGTATTGGAGAAGTTAAAAGAGCAGTTTTAGCAGGTATTCCAAAATATAAAATTATTTTTAGTGGTGTAGGAAAAAGAGATGATGAAATAGAAGAGGCTTTAAAACTTGATATTTTGATGATAAATTTAGAAAGTATGGCAGAGATGAAAAGGGTAGAGATGATTGCTGAGAAATTAAATAAAGAAGCAAGAATTTCAATTAGAGTAAATCCAAATATTGACCCTAAAACTCACCCTTATATTTCAACAGGTCTTCACGAAAATAAATTCGGAGTAGATATTGATACTGCTACGAGAATGTATCTTCAAGCAAAAAACTCTAAACATTTAAATCCAGTAGGAATTCATTTTCATATAGGAAGCCAACTTACAGAACTTGAACCTATAAAAGAAGCAAGCGAAGTGGTAGCAGATTTAGTAAGAAAACTTCAAAAAGTAGATATTGATATTAAGTTTTTTGATATTGGTGGAGGACTTGGAATTCAATATGATGATGAAACTTTAATAGAACCTTATGATTATGCCCAAGCAATTCTTTCAACTCTTTCGGGACTTGATGTAACAATTTGTATGGAACCAGGTAGATATTTTACAGCAAATGGTGGGTATTTCCTTACAGAAGTATTATATGAAAAAACAAATGGAGATAAAAGATTTGTAATTGTTGATGGGGCGATGAATGACCTTATTAGACCATCTCTTTATAATGCTTATCATAAAGTTGAAGTTCTTTCAGATGGAGAGATTAGTAAAGCAAATATAGTTGGACCTGTGTGTGAGAGTGGGGACTTTTTTGCTAAAAATATAGATGTCCCAGCCACAAATCACGGAGATTTAGTTGTTATTCATAGTGCTGGTGCTTATGGGTTTGTAATGGCAAGTAATTACAATACAAGAGGGAAACCAGCAGAAGTTGCTATTATTGATGGAGATGATAAACTTATTAGAAAAAGAGAAACTTTTGAAGATATTATAGCACTTGAAAAGGAATTTATCTAATGTTAAATGAATTAAGAAAAGAGATAGATAATATTGATAATCAACTTATAACTTTGCTAAATAAAAGAATGGAAGTTGTTAGAAAAGTTGGAGAATTTAAAAACTCTTCTGATGCTCCAATTTATAGACCAGAGAGGGAAAAAGAGATTATAAATCGTCTTACAGAAATCTCTAATTCTCAAAATGGACTACTTAAAAAAGATGATATAGAAGCAATATTTTTAGAAATTTTTGCTACAAGTAGAAATTTAGAAAGAACTGAAAGAGTTGCTTTTCTTGGACCATTAGGGACTTTTACTCATCAAGCAGCAGAATCTAGATTTGGAGCAACAGGAAAATATTTACCACTTTTAAATATTGAAGCAGTTTTCAAATCCGTAGCATTTAAAGAAAGCAAATATGGAGTAGTGCCGATTGAAAATAAT
>Ga0256837_1002585_pt1 | contig 11096 bp, 6 predicted proteins | sample 4562384metaG_FD_185976 | JGI IMG/M metagenome (GOLD analysis project Ga0256837, IMG submission 185976) | Hydrothermal vent microbial communities from Guaymas Basin, Mexico - 4561-384 | ecosystem: Environmental > Aquatic > Marine > Hydrothermal vents | place: Mexico: Guaymas Basin | collected... | reverse complement strand
CTCTTCATAAGGTCCTCTAATACCGTCAAAATTTTTAGGGGATGCATTCCATGTTGTTGGTGCAATAACTGAAAAATTTTCTATTGTTTTATCTTTGATGTTAATAAAGTGGGAAAGTGTTCCACGAGGTACTTCTAAAAATGCTCTTCCTTTAGCATTGCTATCAAGTGAATCAAAATCAAACTTACCCCATGTATCAGTATCGTAGTATTTTATATTTTGTATTAGACGTGAGACAAGTTTAAAAATATACTCACATATGTAACTTGTCTCTATTGCTCTTGCTGCATTTCTTCCAATAGAAGAAGAAAGGTCTAAAAGATTTAGGTTAGTGGATTTTAAAAACTCATCTACAAATGATTTTATAAGAGAGTTGTCCTTTTTATAGTTAATAAGTACACGAGCTAGAGGACCTGTTTCCATCACATGACCATTATATCTTGGGGCCTTTATCCATGAATATTTATCATTACTTTTTGATGTTTTTAAAGTTCCATCCTCGTTAAGGTCTGTATATTTTATATCATTATCTAAGGGTTCATTTTGATACCAAGCACGATCTACCTCTTCAGTTATTTTACTCTCATCAAAATCTTCTATAGCTTCAAAATTATGATTATAGATAATTCCATTACAAAATAGTTGTTTTTTACCTTCAAATTCATATCCACCAACAGACATAAAGTTACCACATGAACGACCAACTCCATTTTTAATATCATCCCTATAAGCTATAGCAAGAAGTTTTGTATCTGGAATATAAGCTCTATCGATAAACTCTTTTGCTTCTTTTATAATAAAAATATATTTATTGAGACGTTGAGGATTTAGCATATCTGCAACACTTGTAATCCCACCAACAACTATACTTTGTGGATGAGGAGTTTTTCCACCAAAGATAGCTATAGCCTTTGAAATATCAGTTTGAAATTTTAAAGCATTTAAATAGTTAGAGAGTAAGATAAGATTCTGCTCTGGAGTAAGCTTATAAGATTTATGTCCCCAATAACCATTAGAGAATGGTCCAAGTTTTCCAGCTTTAACAAACTTAGAAAGTTTTTCAAGGGTTGCCTCATAATGTGTAGGTGAACTTCTAAATGGATTGGTAGAATATTTCAAAGCCTCTATAGCTGTTTTTTTTGAATCAGCATTAAGGGCAGAACTAACATCAACAAAGTCCAACATATGAAGATGATAAAAATGAACAACATGATCTTGAATAAATAGTGCCATTGCCATTAAATCACGAATAATATTAGCATTTTTTGGAATGTCTAAGTTATAAGCATCTTCTACACTTGTAACTGCTGCACGAAAGTGAGAATTTGTGCAAACACCACAAATTCGTCCAGCTAAAAGCCCTGCATCACGCGGGTCACGATTTTTTAATATAATCTCTATACCACGAAAAAGTTGTCCACTAACCCATGCTTCTTGGACTACACCATTTTTATCTACTTCAATTTCTGCTCTTAAATGACCCTCTATTCTTGTAATTGGATCAATTACAATTTTTTTTGTATCCATTATTTTTCATCCTCTACATACTTTCTTTCATTGGCAAACTTATCTACAAACCCAAGCTCTGTACATGCCATACAACCATGCCCAGCTTGAACAGGCCAACTTGTTCCATCATTAAATTTTATTGTTGGACAGTTTACATTAGCATAAGGACCTTTACAGCCCATTTCAAATAAACAATACCCTTGTTTGGATCCATCATCTCCCCACTCTTTCACGAATTCTCCGAGTTCATAATGACCCCTACGCTCACAATTATCATGAACTCGACCCTCATAAGCCCATAAGGGACGATTAAACTTATCTAATGCTGGTAACTCCTCAAACATCAAGTATGATAATAAGGTTCCAACTATATTGGTTGGGTTGGTTGGGCATCCTGGAAGATTAATAATATCTTCACGATTTAATGCCTCAGAAACACCAACTGCTCCAGTTGGATTTGGTTCAGCAGCGACTATACCACCATCAAAAGCACAACTTCCTACTGCTAACACTAAGGTAGCATCTTTAGCACATTTTTGTAGTAGTTCTATACCTCTTTCACCATTGGTACCTATACGTAAATATTTACCATCCATTGCCATAGGAACCGCACCCTCAACAATCAATATATATTTACCTTTTTGATTTTTTATAATATCTTCTAAAATAGATTCACTTTCATTACCACTAGAACTCATTAATAGTTCATGATAATCTAAAGAGATATAATCAAAAATCAGCTCTTCTATAGATGGGTGTGAAGATTTGATAAATGCTTCAGAGTTTCCAGTACAATCTGCAAGTTCAAGCCAAATGATTGGAACTTTGTTTAGTACTTTCACACCCTCCTCAACAAGCTCTTCAAAGTTTGGATGGAGCTGCATATTTGCTGTGACCATTGATACCCAGTTATTAACCTCATGTTTAGCAATATCTAGTGAGTCCATAGCAGCTTCTAAATTATCTTCACTTATACTATTTTTTGAATGAAGTAGATTGAACTTTTTTATTCTATCTTTTACTTTTGCTATCTCTTGTTCTCGTTGAATATCTTGTGGGGTTTTTCTTGGAATAGTTTTATCGATAAGATATTGTGATTCTTTTATAATGTCTGCGACCATAATTTTACATCTACCGCAAACTCTACCAGCTTCACTAAAAGGCTTTAGCTCATAGAATGATTCTATACCAGTTTGGGTTACTATATCTACCAAATCTTGATGATATAAATGTTCACAACTACATATCAGTCTACCTCTTTCACTTACAAGTCTATTTTGGTAAAGATAGTTAATATCCACTTCTTGCTCATTTTTTATGAGTGTTTCAATATAGCCAACATCTACATTAGAATTTATACCTATAAACTTCATCAATTTATTTTCACTTAGAAAATATTCATCTATACGTGCATTTTCTTTTGAGTGTATTACCACTTTCTCATAGTTTGAATCAAAACTAGGAGAACTAACCTCTACTAAATCAAATTTACCAACCTTGAGCATATCTATACTCACTTGGGTGTTAAACTCGATAGGTTCTTTTTGCAAAAGATGCGATATTGCGCAGTCAGCTTGCATTGTACACTCTTTTACATGTCCTGCTATAAATTCAAGTTTTTGTACTTCTGCACACTCACCAACTGCGTATATATCTGTATCATCTGTTTGCATATAAAGATTTGTAAGAATTCCTTTATTGCATTTTAAACTTTCTTTAAAATATTCAATATTTGATTTAATGCCAATACCAAAAATAAGAAATGGATTGTCAATTTGCAATTTTTTTGTTCTGATTGAAATAAGTGTATTATTTTTTACTACTTTATCAATAATCTCATCTTCATATGAAATTTTTATTTTTCCATTTTTAACATAAGCTTCTTCAATAATCTTAATTGCATCACTTGAAAGATATTTGGAAAAAAGATATTTTGCACGAACAAGAAGAGTTATCTTTTGAACACTTGGTATATTATTTAGTGTCTCTAGTAATTCAAGTCCAATCGGGCCACTTCCTATTACAACTACTTCTCTGTTTTTTATACCATTCTTAATCAATTCACAATCTTTTGCACTTCTAAATACTGCAATATTTGAGATATCTTTTATAGAAAATAGTGAAATAGGTAGAGAACCGGTTGCGATAATCAATTTATCATATGAGAACATAGAGGAAGCAGAAAAAACTCTTTTTTCTTTTTTATCTATTTTTATAATTTTTTGATTGAGTTCTACTTTAACCATCTTATTTAATTGAAGCTGTATCCCTCGAATATCTTCACTTCCTTCAACTAAACGGCAAAGATGAATTCTGTCATAAGGAGGAGTATCCTCATCACTTAAAATCATTATCTCTAATGAGGTATTCTTCTTACTAAGATTGTTTGCTAAATATACAGCAGATATTCCACCACCTATGATTAATATTCTCATCGTTCGTCCCATTAATTATCTTAAACAAAAACTCTTATACTATAATACCTAATTTTATCATTTTAGAAATTAAACAATATAAAAATTATTTATTTTCTAAGAAGATTGTATAATTATATAAATAGCTACAGCATGGGAATATATATGAATAACTTAGCAATACTAGGCGTTGGTAATATACTAGAAAAAGATGATGGAATTGCTATTTACGCAACAAAATATTTAGAATCTAATTATACATTTAAACCAAAAATAGATATCATAAATGGTGGAGTTGAAGGGATTAATCTACTAAATATGTTTATGGAATATCCACATATTATGATATTAGATGCTATAGAGATTGAAGATGATCCAGGTAGTATATATCATATTCCATCCCAAGAACTTACTGGTTATGGACTTAATTCTGGTGGAGCACATGAAATCGGAGTCTTGCAATGTTTTGATATTCTTGAATTACTGGGAAAAGAGATTCCTAAGTCTAGTGTCCTTGGTATTGTTCCAAAAGATATTGATGTATATATTGGGTTGAGTAAAGTAATGCATGAAAAATTTTCAACTTATATAGAAACACTTGTGAAAATACTAAATAATTTAAATATCCAAGTAACTAAAAATAATGAAATTATTAGTTTAGAAAACATTATAGAAGAATTTAAAAATCCAAAAAGATAGTATATAACTTTAAAATACTCTACGATGTTCTATACTAGGATTTGCAAAATTTTCTAATATTACTTTTAAACTCGTAGTATTTTCTTTTTTTAAAATACTAACATTTAATAATTCTAATTGATTTAACACAGTCTGAATATATACTTCCCACTTTTCCATCAAATTTGAGCTTAAAGAAACTTCAACTGATATGATATCTTCAGGGACTATGCTTATAACAATAACTTCAGCCATATTTTCACTAAGAGAACATATTTGAAGCATCTCAGCTATTTCAACTTCATTAGCAGTTTTTTTGACCAATGTACCATCTAAAAATTCATCTGTTGTTTTTATTGTTATTTCACCAACTTTAGAGTTATTATCTGAGGCAGTGTTTATAACTATAACATCATCAAACTCTTGCAGTAATGGCATAAGTTTAAAACCTAATGTACCACCATCAACTATTTCGATTTTTGGACTAAATGTATAATTTTCTTTTATGTATTTCGCTCCATATAAACCTATGCCTTCATCTTTGAAAAATGCATTTCCAGAGCCGATAAGTGCTATTTTTTTCATTTCAATTCCTCCTGATTATTTATATTTAATGCATAAAAAGCTTGACCAAGTGATATCCCACCATCATTTACAGGTGTTTGTGATTGTATGTAATATTCTATATTGTTTTTATCAAAATGATACATTAATTTTTCAATTAGGATACTATTTTGAAATACACCACCACTAAGAACAACTGCCAACTCTTTATGAAGTAGTGATATATCTACAATTATTTTAACAATTGTATTTATAAACTTTACAGATATAATCTTTTTATCATTTTCATCTAAAATCTCTTTTATCATTTTTTCGTACTCTATAATATTACCATTTAACTCATAATGATATACATCATCACTCCTGATATCTGAAGCATATCCCTCCATAATCATGCCACTCTCTCCCTCATAAGAAAGACTATTTAAATGACCACTTAATGCATAAACTCCATCAAACAACCTACCAAATGAAGTTGTTTTTGGAGAGTTTAAATTTTTACTTTTCATTTGGTAAAATGTTTTTATCTCTTGTTGCGTATAAGAACGTATCAGAGCATTATCTATATTCAGTATTTCATCTAAACTAAAACACTCAAATAACAAAGCAAGTGCTACTCTTCGTGGTTCTTTAACAGCCTTATCAGCACCTAAAAGAACATATTCCTTTAAATGATATACTCTTTCATATCTTTTTGGAGTAGCTAAAAGTACTTCACCACCCCAAATACTACCATCATCTCCATAACCAGTACCGTCAAAACAAAAAGCTAAAACTTCTTCATTTAGATTATACTCAGCCATACATGCTAATGCATGTGCATAATGGTGTTGTACTTTTACTAAAGGTATATTAGAATTATTTTTAACATAATTCTCTGCCCACTTAGTTGTTTCATACTGGGGATGTTTATCACAAACTATAATATCCGGCTCAAAATTATAAAGTTCTTTAAATGTTTGTATAGTCCGTAAAAAATACTCAAAAGCATCTAAAGAATTTAAATCTCCAATATGTGGTGATATAATGATATTTTCATTAAAAGCAAGGGATATTGTATTTTTTTGATTAGCTCCAAGTGCCAAAATATTTTTATTTATTTTATTTTTTAGAATAAAACTTTTAGGAGTATATCCTCTTGATAGACGTAAGCTAAGAGTTTTACCTTGTACTTGCATAAGGACACTATCATCACAAGCATTAAATATCTCTCTGTTGTGAGTTAAAGACAAAGAAACAACTGAAGATAGTTTTTTTAGGAGTTCCGTGTTTTTTCTTATAATTGGTTCATCGCTAAGGTTTGCACTTGTAGCTACGATTGGAAATTTTAATATATCTAATAATAATTCATGAAGTGGTGTATAAGCTAAAAAAGCTCCTACCTTTTCTATATTTGGAGCTACTTCATCAGCCAATAGCTTAGCATCTATTCTTTTTTTAAGTAAGACGATAGGCCTTTCTTTAGAAAGTAGTAATATCTCTTCACTTTGTGCAACTTCGCAAACTTCTTTAATACTTTTTATACTATTAAACATAACTGCAAAAGGTTTAGTTCGTCTATTCTTATTTTCTCTAAGTTTTAAAACTGCTTCTTGACTTGTAGCATTACATATCAAGTGAAAGCCACCAATACCTTTAATTGCTACAGTATTATTTTTATTTATTTCATTTGATAATTTATTCAGAATTTCTGTAATTTCATCTACACTAGAATCATTTAACTTTAGTGTAGGACCACAATCAAAACATGATATTGGTTGGGCATGGTATCGTCTGTCATTTGGATTATTATACTCTTGTTCGCATGCTTCACACATAGCAAACTCTTTCATTGATGTAAAAGCTCTATCATATGGAAGTTTATTCACAATAGTATAACGAGGTCCACAGTTTGTGCAATTTATAAAAGGATACTTATATCTACGGTTTGTAGACTCATTCATCTCAGCTCTACACTCATCACATAAAGATATATCAGCTGGCAACATTGTGGATATATTACTAAGAGTTGATTCAATAATACTAAACGTATTTTCACCAACTACTTTAATTTGTTTTTTATGATATTTATCAACTCTTGCAAGTGATGGAAGATTATTGTTAAAAGAGGTTTCAAAGTTTTGTATTTCACTTGACAAACCTTCTGCCTCTACAACAACTCCTTCACCATTATTTAAAACATAACCTTTAAGATTATTCTCTTTTGCTAATTTATAAATAAATGGACGAAAACCTACACCTTGAACAATTCCTCTAATATCGAGTCTGATTCTTAGTTTAAAAGAAGATTCCACCAACAACAGCATTCTCCTTACCAATGGGATAGTTTTTATTCATTAAAGGTGGTGTCATTTTTAAGTTTCTTTGCATTCTTGAAAAAAGTGATTGATTTGCAAAGTGTGTACCACATAAGATAATTTCTGTAGCTTTTGTTTTAGCTTTTAGTTCTTGAAGTATATCATTAAAATAATCTCCAAAACTTTCAAACATAGAATAAGCTAATATAGAAGTACTAACACCAGCAAGTTGATATGAAATTATACTTGCCAAAAATGCTGTATGATCAAAACGGTTGTCTTTAACATGTGTATCAATTTGTATGCCACCTTTACCAACAAACTTCATAGCCTCTTTGGTAACACCACGCATAGATTCATCAGATAAACCTAATAAGATAGCAACTGCTTCAAATAGTTTTACATCTTTTTTATCTTGTAGCGCTTCAAGTTTTTGATATATCTGTGGCATAGTTTTTTCTAAATTTATTATAAGTCTATCTGAACCATCACGTAAATTTTTTATATCTTGGATAATATTAGAAGCAATAAATTCTTTTGGTGGAACAATTCTTAGTACTTTACGACCATCATAATAGAGGAAAGACGGTTCTTCATCAAAATATGCTCCAACACATTTTTTATCAAGTGCTCCATGCTCTACTATTACAGAGATGAAGGATGCTTCATCTTGTTTAAATATTGTTTGATTTGAATGATATTTTTCACTATCTTCATCCAATACATTAGCTTGAGTTACTTTTATAGAATCAAAATTTTCTATACTATCAAAAATCATTTTATCTTTATGTGGTAATCCTACATACTCATGTGCAACACTCAATATAGATTTTGATTTAAAACTATAAGACGGAAAAGAGACACGTTCCCCTTCTGCTATAAATAAAGCATCTTTATTTAAAAAAACTCTCATATCACTTTGAGGACGGACTTCTAAATCATAATCCATAAGTATATCAGCTTGGTAATCTTCATCAGCATCTTCATAAGCTATAAAATCAATACCTAACTTTTGCAGTTCAGTTGCTAGTAAAATAGAAAACCCCTCATCCGGATACTTAACATATGCTGTATTGGCATTTAATTTACTTTTAATATCTTCATTCTTTAGTGTTACGTTAAGAATAGGCCTTTCAATACTTAAAAGAGCATGAAATTCTTCGGTAATAAGAGATAAGTTATCTGTAATTTTTGATGAATTAATCATCATGAGTATTGAGTTGTTTTGCATACAATCAGTTTTATAAAAAAGTCTATATCCAAATGTCGTTTTAATCAAAATCTTTTTGTCATCATTTATTGCCTTTGCAGCAACTTCAAACATAGTTCTAAAACTTCCAGCATCATTCGCATAACGCTCTGTTGTTTTATTTACAAGCCGAACAGGAACTCCACAGTCATGACAAGAGTTTATTTTGTGCTTTTCTCTAAACCCAACTGAGATTTGTTCAGTCTCACAGTTTTTGCATGCTTGAATAAATCTAAAAGAACTGTTCTTACGTTCATAAGGGTAACTATTTATAAAACTATGGTTTCCACCACAACAACTACATGAAGTGAATGGATAATAGTATCTCTTAGAACTTACATCAAATAGTTCTTTTTGACATGATGGACATAATCCTAAGTTTAAAGGATATTCATTATCTAGTTCTGGAAGTGTATTTGGCTTTTCATCGTTTTCATAACTCTTCGAGGATTTTAAAAAAAGTGATGCGGGTAACTCTTGTGCTATTGCTTCAAGACACTCTTGTAGCTTTTCATGTTCTGATGCAAAAGCACATATTATTTTTAACTTATCTTGTTTAACTATTGCGTTAATATTAAATTTTCTTATTATGCTAACAATATAATTTTTAATGTATTTTTGTGTAAAGGAAATTTCTATTTCGAGGACAAACGCCATTGTAAACCTTTTTTTGAATATATAAGTAAGAGGGAGAGATAAAGCCTAAGCTTTATCCTCTTTAACAAATTTTGAACCGCCAACAACTATACTAATGTCAGCTTCTTTCCAAAAAATTGTACGCCATACTTGATAGTAGATATGAAATACTATCCATGCAATAATCCACCACATTGTATAATGATGAGAAATACGAACATCCATAAGTGTTCCTCCACTTATAGGTATAGTCCAATCCGTTACTAAATGCAACATCCATGGCCACCAGTTACCTATTGAACTAATTCCAGATGCAAGTCCATGAACATATAACTGTAGTCCCGTGAGTAACATCCATGCTAACATAAGGTGAAATACTAAGAAAAATACAGTATTAAAGCTATCAGAATGTGTTGAATCAAATTTTTTGCGACGATTAAGAGTCACTAAGTTTAAAAGAACTTCAACAAACTCTTTAATATTTTTACCAGTTGGTAATATTTTTTTATATGGTTTTTCAAATCTTGAAAAAAAGTACAGATATGCTATTACTATACTACTAACATCAAAGATTATTGCAATCATAAAATGAACCCATCTGTTCCATGCCATTACATATTTTGCAACAGCAGGATCAGCGATAAATGTTTGATAGTATGGATGCCCAATATACAATCCTGTAACAATTGCGGCAATCATACTAAATGCAACAACCCAATGATTTAGTCTCATAAAGGCTGTCATACGTTTAACTTGTTTGTGTCCTGCTTTCATTATAAGCCCCCTTAGATGCTACATTGAGTATCTATTTTATAGACACCTAGTTCTTTTCCTTTTGTATCTACTACATGAACAGCACAAGCAATACAAGGGTCAAAACTATGAATTGTACGAATAATCTCTAATGGTTGTTCAGGATCTGCTACCTTCGTACCAATAAGTGCTGCTTCATATGCACCTAAGCGACCCTTATTGTCTCTTGGTGCTGCATTCCAAGTAGATGGTACAACTGTTTGATAATTAGATATTTTTCCATCTTCAATTTTCATCCAATGACCAAGTGCACCACGAGGAGCTTCTGCAAGTCCTACACCTTTAGATTTTTTACTAACTACATCAAAATCAAAATCTTGCCATGTACTATCATCTCCAGCAGCAACATTTGCAGCCAATTCATCTACCCATTTCATCATCTCATCTGCCATAAGTTCAGTCTCAATAGCACGAGCTGCAGTACGACCAATAGTTGAAAATAGAACAGTTGTTGGTAAGTTACCGCGTTTTAAGAAGTTTGTTACATATTTAGTAATCAATTCATGTCCAGCTGCAACACCAATTACCATACGAGCAAGAGGACCAACTTCCATTCTCTTGTCATCATAGATTGGAGATTTAATCCAAGAGTATTTCTCATCTGTTTTAAGATATGCCATACCATCAGCTTTTTTCTCTAGACCAGTATATTTAGGAATAGTAGTTCCTTCATATGGATGTTGAGGACCAGATGCTTCATACCAGGCATGTGTAACATCCTCTTCAACTTTTTCTGGATCAAATGGATAAACTTTACTTAAATCACCATTTAAAACATAACCAGCAGGAAATAGAAGTGCAGATTTGTAAAAACCAGTATCATCAAGACGGAAATCCCCATAACTCATATAGTTAAGTAAACCACCACCTGTACCACCAACACCTTTACCTTGCATATGTGCTGTAAATGTAGCAGAAGAATCTGTTGCTTCATCA
>Ga0256837_1002584_pt1 | contig 11096 bp, 18 predicted proteins | sample 4562384metaG_FD_185976 | JGI IMG/M metagenome (GOLD analysis project Ga0256837, IMG submission 185976) | Hydrothermal vent microbial communities from Guaymas Basin, Mexico - 4561-384 | ecosystem: Environmental > Aquatic > Marine > Hydrothermal vents | place: Mexico: Guaymas Basin | collected... | reverse complement strand
TTCAGAAACTCAGAAGAAAATGCTTGAATTAGTTTCTCCTAGCAATGTTGAAATTAAAATAATTAATACAGGATTTTTTGTAGATGAATTAAATGAACTTCCTGACGGAACAAAATTTGTGGCTTACGCAGGTTCAGATAGGGTCAAAGCATATAAGGCTTATGAAAAATATATGGAAGGAAACAGGACTTTAGAAGTAAAAGAGATAAAGAGAACAGATAAAGATATATCTGCTACTAAAGTTAGACAGTCATTAAAAGATAATAATTTTAAGGACTTTAAGACTTTGACTGACAAAAAAATTCATAAGATGTTCAATGAATTAAAGGAAATTATAAATAATCAAAAAGGAGATAAAAATGAAAACATTTAAAGAATACATAAATGAAAAAATCTTAGCGAAAGATTTTAAAAATAAAATAGGAGTATTAGAGTTAATTAAAATTAACAATAAAGAATATAAATATTTTTATGAGGATATTGAATATGTTGAACCAGGTGATGGTGATTATGGGAAGGATAAAGATTATAACATTGGATTGTCTTTGGAATGTGATTTTTCTATTAAAAATGGCATAATCACACTTAAACCTTATATAAGGGATTTAAGAACTATTGTATATGAAAAAATTACTAAAAAATATCTGAATAAAAAATATATAGATATAAAAAGTTTTGAGGAAGATATTTTAAAAATTGAAAAAGAATTTAATAAAATAAAATAAGGGTAAATGAGCAAAGGAAGATTATTTACAAAGGATCTTTGGTATTGTAAATTATAAAGCTGAATGTGAGTTAGTGTGAAAAGTATATAAATTTATTTTTTAAAGGAGATTGTGTTCTCAATTTTAAAAATCCTAGAACTTATAACTATATATAGCTCTAATTATATGAGCCTCTTTAACACGGTAACCTATATAGTCCTCTGTTGGTACTGTTTTTGCTGGGGCACCAATTACTCCACTTCCATCAAATTCAAGATATGTATAGGATAGTCTAACTAATGAGTTAGCATTGATTATCCACCCAAAAACACCATAATATGAGTCATCTCTTATATTAAATATCTGATTATCCTGACATAGGTAAATATTGCCTTGATTGCCAGAGGACCAGTCACCAAATGTGTGAAACCATTCGGCAGAAATAAAGAAATCATTTTTTGATATTGAAAAATCTTTTCTCCCTCCCCATAACATAGCAGCCCCATAATATGTATCTTTTTCTATAGCAAAATTATTAGGATACTTAGCCATCATATAATCACCATATTCTGCTTTATCTTTTAAGGTATGTTTAAAAATTTCTTCTTTTGCAGCTATATTATTATTTTTATATACACTTACTCCAAGAACGTTATAGAAACTCCAGCCAGAAACTTCCGAATTGTCATATACAGAAGCAACACCTCCTAAATAAACATCGGATATTTTTATTTTTTCATATGTTAATCTATTATAAAGAAGTTCCGATGTTATAGTTATTTTATCTGTTGCTTTATAAGTATTAATTAGAAACGCTGTATATGAGCCACCTTGTCTCAATGTTTCATCAATATAATTTCCTTTTGGAATGAGTAGGTCATCTATTGTGCCTAAACCAAAGATAGTTCGCGAACTATCTGTTTTATATAGACCGAAAATTGATGCCAAATTATTATCATTTAACATATAGATACCTTCGCCATCTTGTACATAGTCATTATTATATTTGGTTGGGGTAGAATTACTAAATGGTAATATCCCGACACCGATACTTAAGCTATTGGTAGCCTCATAACTTACATACAGACTTCTAAAAAATATACCTGATTGGTCGAAAGGTTCATAGTAATTTTTTATTTGTGCTTTATTATCGCCTGGCATATCATAAGCATATCCAAATAAAGTACCCTGAAAATTAAATTTTTCATAAGAATAATCTATATTTAACTGCATATTTGTTGATACGATGTGTTGATTTTCTGTTCCTTCATCAACTATTTTAGCATTACTTCCGCCATATCCTGTATTCAAAATACCACTAAATTTGACTTCTTCGGCATATATCAGAGTACTGAGTGCCAATATAATCAATGCATTTACTATTTTTTTCATTTAAGGCCCCTATTATATTTATTTTCTTTTTTGTCTAGTTTATTTCTCAAAAAAATGATATATAGTTTTCTATCGGTTTCCGGTATATATATTTCATAATCATAAAGTTTTTCTTTTGAATTAAAAATTCTAATCCATCCTTTTAATGATTTTGAGTCAATAGTATATCCTATGGATTTCAACAAATTATTAAAATCCTGTTCTATCTTTTTAAAGTCTACACTTATTATAATATCATCTTTATATATAGTGTCTTCAGGTATCGCAGCAGAGTTAAACATAAAAATAATCATAACGATAATAAAAAATTTTTTCATGTTTAACCTCTCTTTTTAAGTTTTGCTGGAACCTTTAATTCAATTGTTGTGCCTTTTTTGCTTGTGGAAATTAATCTAATATCTCCGCCAGCAGCATTTAAAATATGCTTATTCAAATACATCCCATTACCTCTAACACCTGTGTCAGAAATTTTGGTACTGAAATTAGGCATAAATATTTTTTTCTTTGCATCATCCGGTATCCCGTTCCCGTTGTCAATTATTCTTATATACACAAAGTTACCATCAAATTTTGCATATAAAATGAAAATTTTTGATGCATTTGCCTCAAGTGAATTCTTAATGTGATTTAATATTATGCTTAGAAAATCTGCATTTACAAGGTTTTTTGAATTTATACCAAACTTTGCTAATTCTTTGTCTATCTTATATTCAAAATTAGTATTGCTTATATTTATAATTTTAAAACCACCATCAATAATATTTTTGAGAGATTTATTGCCGTTGCTATATCTAAGGTGCTTGAAACCTTTCATTTTTTCAAGAACAGCATAAATTTGTTCCGATGCCGTTTTTATGAATTCAAAATCTTCATTTAATTTCACAAGTCTTTTGTTTCTTAATATCCTATCTTCAGGAATAGTATCAATATGTCCTATTGCTTCATATTCTTCGAGCAAAAACTTACTTAAAATGTTGTGTATTTTTTCTACTTTATTATCAATGACCTCAAGTGGCGTATTTAACTCATGATGTATATTTTCGGTTATATTAATCATACTTTTATTGGCCAGCAGTGCTTCCGAGCCAGCTGTAAGGAGTAATCCTTCTTCTTTTTCTCTTTTAATAGAGGAGTAAAGAGGAATAAGGTAAACAAAAAACATTATAGGCAAAAAGTATAAGGCTATCTCTTTGTAATCAGATAACATATCCGATGTATTAATAATATAATATGAATGAGAGCCTTTATTATAAACAGCCAAAGAATTATTATTTACAATAAACAATTTTTCATTAAGTTTCTTTATCTCAGGTTTATTAAATTTTACCATTTTGAGGTGTCCTTTTTTATTTGGCACCAAACAGTTTTTATTTCTAAGGTCAATAACGGCAGTACAACCAACTATTTTGCAGAGTTGCTCTTTATCTACTTCTGAATATTCCATTATGTTGTTCTCAAGTTGTTTATCAATATAATACACATGTGTATTAAATACAACACCAAAACTACTCAAGGCTATAATATTAATTAGAACTAAAAATATAATTATATTTTTGGAGTGTTTTTTAAGAGTGACTAAAATATCTTTAAGATTTATCATTACTTTTCCTTAAATAGTTTTTCCATTATGTATTGTCTTCTTTTTTCAATATCCATTGATGTTTTGAATAATACATATTTTTTAATATCATCATTTGTTATGTTTTTGAACTGTTGTATTAATTTCTCATTCGATTTTATATAAGGGTTTAGATTATTACCAGTATAAAATAGAAATTTAAAATCTTTGCTATTATTATATATCATCTCAAAAACATCAACTCCAGTTAGTTTAATATTCCCTTCAGTTGTCATCTTTGAACCACCTAATGTAATGTCTATGATGGCCCATTTTATGTTAAGATTTATATCTTTATTGTACAATTTTTGTAAAGCAAAACCAGCATTAGAGGTTGTTAATAATAATAAATTAATTTCATCTTCTTTTAATATACCCTTTTCATAAAAGTTTTCAATATCATCCTTTAAAAAAGATATAACTCCCTCATTGTCGTCAATTATCAATAATGTTTCTTTGCCCTCGTCAAAATTTTTTAGTTGAGGAAGACCATCTTCAGTCGGGTTGCATAATCTTTTCTGAATACAAAGTTCTTTAAGTTCACAATTAGCACATTCATCTAAAGGTGCTTTCTCTTCAGGAAAAAGTTCCTCTTGAGTTATAGATTCCTCTACGTTCCTTTCAAATATTTTTTTGAAAAAGTCTAACATATTTTACTCCTTATAATAATGATGCCAATGCCGCAATAATCTTCAAAAACATTGCTGGTGCTATTATGACTGCTGCAGCCAATGATATAACAGCCAAGGCAGTTAAAATTATTTTTGCATTTTTAAATGATCCTACAAAACCTTTAACATTGTCCCATAGGGTCTTTGTTTCTTTTGGTCCATTTCCATGGATTTCTATAATGTCACATACTAAATCCTTTTTTAATCTGATTAACTGATTTAATGAGTCACAGACTATTTCCTGAAAAATATTCTGATTTATTTCTAATTTATCATTAATAAAAACAATAAATTGCAAAAGCTCTTTATGGTCAGGATATTTGGTACTAAGTTCTATCAGGGCGTTATGAAATTCTTTAGTATCGGATCCTAATGCTTCAAGTTGGGTATTAAAATCTTGCTGAAGTTTCAGCAAAGATTGGTCTATTTTTTTAAGTTCTTTCATAAAGCCCTCCTTTTTTTTAAGTATTTATATAATATAATATAGAACATAAAAAATAAGGACTAATATGAAAGATGATAAAGAATTAAAATGTGATTTTTGTGGATGCAAAAATTCAGAAGAGAATAGAATAATCGAAGGGGATGGACATTCTATTTGCAAGAGTTGCGCGGAAACAGCCCTTTATTTAATGTTTTTACAGGACCAAGAAGACTTTATGAATTCCGAAAATACTCCTATCCAAGATAAAATAGAACAAAATATTAAGGAGTTTACCCCAAAAGTTTATAAAAAAGTCCTAGATGACTATGTTATTGGTCAACATGATGCCAAAAAAGTTTTATCAGTAGCTATATATAATCATCTACAAAGAATAAAAAATCCAGAGCTAAAGATTGATAAATCAAATGTTTTATTTATCGGACCAACAGGTTCAGGAAAGACATTTATGGCTGAAACAATTGCTAAACACCTTGACATTCCTTTGGCCATTGTCAATACGACTTCATTAACAGCTGCAGGTTATATCGGTGAGGATGTCTCAAGTGTTATTGAGAGATTATGGAAAGATGCTGGCGAAGATGTGCAAAAAGCCGAAAGAGGTATTATTTTCTTAGATGAAATTGATAAAAATAGAACATCTGGGGGTGGAACAAATGGTAAAGATGTTTCAGGAAAAGCAGTTCAACAAGAACTTCTGAAAATCCTTGAAGGTGATATTGTGAAAATTTATCCTGAGGGTTCAGGAAAAAATAGAAAGTCTGGGCAAGCGGTAGAAATAAACACAAAAAATATTTTATTTATTGCCGGTGGAGCTTTTGTAGGTCTTAAAGATAAACCTGGTGTTAAGATTACAGCATTAGGTACAGTAGAAAAAGAGCAAAAAGTAAGCAATGTTAGGATGCAACAACTACTTGATGAATATGGAATTATCCCAGAATTTTATGGTAGATTTGCAAATATAGTTGAACTTGAATCACTAGATTTAAAAAGTATGGAAAATATTATGACTAAACCAAAGGATAATATTGTTCAACAATATAAAAATCTATTTAGTATTAGTGGGGTGGATATTGATTTTACGAAATCATTCATTGATACAGTTGCCAATGAAGCATTGGCTGTTAATACAGGAGCCAGAGGATTAAGAACTATCATGGAAGATAAGTTAACAGATATTATGTTTGATATAAATGAATATAAAGGATGTAATATAACAATAGATTATAAGTATAATAAGGTTAAGATAATTAAATCTTAACTGCTTCTCAATTTTTAAATTTAATATAGTCTTTATTAAAAAATGTTTTATACGCTTTTCCTGTATTCAGGAAAAGAAAGAATTAAATTAAGCTTCTTCTAAGATGTTATTAGTTATAATTATATATCAAAAACAAAAGGATATATAAGATGAGAACAGTTAATACAGAGACAATCATAGAGATGAGAAAAGAGTTAGTAGATTTTAAAAGAAGTTTGCTAAAAGCAATAGAAACTGGTTCGACTTTACCAACAGTAAATGCTCAAGATATTTTGGAAAAATATATTGCTAAATCAACAAAAGAATTAAGACCTTATATGTCATTGGCTCAGTCAAGAAGAATGTCAAGAAATACTTTAACAGTAAATATGGAGGATATTATCGGAGGCTAAGCTCTTCATAAGTTTAGATAGACTATAACTATTACATATAAAACATTAAAGGACATAAGATGGTAAAATCACCAAAATCACCAAAAATATTTAAAATATTATCCACCAGAAGAGGTAGAACTATAGAGATGGTTGGAACAATAGCAGAATTAACTCAGTATTTTAGTTATACACTAGAACGCGGCAAAAGTTATGAGTGGGTAAAAGGCAATAAAAAAATTAATCTTGCTCCTAAAGGGATTAAATCTCTAATTAAAAATATTAATAATGCAGAAAATAATTCAGCAGCAAATGGTTGGTCAGACACTTCTTATACAGAAGGTACAATTACTGATAAAGATGGAACTGCCAAAAAGGACCTATCTTGAAATTTATAGAATTAGGAAGTGAAGCATCTTATGATTTTAAAGAAGGTCTTGTTGTAAAAGTTCAAAAAATTTTAAATTGTGCTTATGGAGATGGGGATTCTTTTGAAGCTCTTGGTTTTAATGAAGGCGATATAATAGAAGCCGGATGGAAAAATCATGAGTTACATAAATCAAAAGGCAAAGTACTAAGAATTTGGGAAGGTCGTTGGGATTTTGAGGATGAAACGAATTGGATGATGGAAATTCAAAAGATATAAAGAAGGGAATTTATAGAGAAATATGAAAAAATATTATCAAAAAGAAAACCATATAGGAAAATAAAATGTTACAAAATTATCTAAAAAATAATCTATTCCAAGGAATAGTATCAAGACAAGAATTTTTATTATTACATAACGAAGGACTAATTCCAAGTGATACCGCTATAATTTGTATCCATGATCCAGATATTGAATTTCATGATAAAATGATTATGAGAAGTTACAATGAAACTCTCGAAATAAGATTTTGGGATATTGAAGAAGCAATAGGAAAATATAAACCTATTACAGATGAACAAGGAAAATTCATAAGAAAATTTATTGAAGACAACAAGGATAGAAATTTCTTAGTTCATTGTATGGCAGGGCAAAGTAGAAGCGCTGGTGTTGCTTGTGCAATTGAGTGTATGGTTAATTTTGATGGTGATGTCTATGCATATAAAACAGGATATAGCGCTGTTAAAGAGCACCCACGATATTCCCCAAATTGGACTGTATTTGATAAAGTAATGGGATGCTGAGATGAGAGAGTATAAACAAAATATAACAAAAGAACAAAAAGAACAAATTTTGGAAAGTCATGATTTAATATCAGAAATTACTGGAAGATGTAAACCCGATATTATAAAAATAGATGGTTATAAGGCTTGGTTTTATGGAGATATTGATGGCACCCATCAATGGGATTGCCTAGACTTGAGCACAATATTGAGAAGATTAGGATATAGATAAGTTATTATTAACAGTAATAATTATAATATGCAAAAATTTATATAAGGTAATCTAATGAAAACAAAATGGTTATTACAAAGTTCTGGTCTTACTTCTTCATATATCGAAGAAGTTGCCGATTCATTAATAAACTTAGGGTTAAACTGGGTTGATTTTGGCATTGTTGATGATACTTTAACAAATCTGGAAAACATCTTAAATATAGAAAACGAAATTTATATTGCTAGAGGTGGAACAAAGTTGCTTAGAATGTTACAGGAGACAAAAACAATCGAAACCCTTAATCCCCACTTATCTCGAGAACAAATAAAAAATGAAGAAAATTATATTAAAAGATTAAGAAATTCTTTAGATTATGATGAGAAAAGATTTGACATGGAATATTATAGCACTCTTGGGCTTCCTTTATTAAATAATGAGATGGAAATGTGTACTGTTGATAACTTATTATATTCTGAATTTGAAAAAGATATGTTTATTAAGCCAAGCAAAGATTCAAAAGCATTTAATGGGGGAATAATTTATAGTGGTGAGACTCTAATGAATTATTTAATGAGAACACCTCATAGGTCGATAGATGAAATTGGTCAAGATACTGTGATTATTGCTCCATTAAGAACTATTAAAGATGAGTACAGGTTTTTTATGCACAAAGATAATATTTTAGGCTCATCAAGATATATGTTAGAAGGTAAAGTGAAACCAAGTAATTTTGTTGCACAAGAAATAAAAGATAAAGCAAAAGAATATGGAAAATTATATAATCCTATGGACATTTATGTTATGGACTTGTGCTCACTCGAAGATTCAGATGAAATAAAAATCGTAGAATATAATTGTTGGAATTGTAGTGGATTTTATCATTGTGATATAAAAAGTATTATAAAACAAATAAATGTTATTAAGTCTGAATCAAGTCTGAATTAAGTTATTTTTAATATTTATTTAGTTATAATTATATAAAGAAAAGGATAGATAATGAAAATAAATATTTTAAGAGCAGTTTATACTGGAGCCGGTGTTGTGCATAAATTAAATGAGTTAATTAATACTTCTCATCACCCTGAACAAGAAGACATTATTAATTATAATTATTATTGTAAGGATGATATAAATGTTTTAGTATATGACTATACACCTATTGCTAGAGGTAATATTTTAATAAAATTCCCTAATAAAAATTGGGAAATTCTAAAAATGAATACTAGAATTTTTAAGAATATTTCCAAATTAGTAATTAAAAAAACACCTCATATTAGTAATAAAAGTAATTGGTTATCTTCTATCAGAAGATCCTCTTTGAATTCAGTAGAAATTTAAAAAGAAGGATAGAAGATGAGTGTTTATGCAGATAAAGATTTCAAAAAGTCTTTTTTGGAATTAGCTTCTTTTATAAGAAAAGAAATAGCCAAAGCCAAGGGATCAGGTTTAATTGAAGATATTAATGGTATGGAATTATATGTCAATAGAGAAGCTACATATTTTACAGCAAGGATAGGAGAAAGAGAAATAATAATAGATCTGTTGTCTGGTAATAATGATATTCAAATAAAAAATATCTCAGATGATAGAGAATATATCCTTATAATGGATGCCTTCGAAGAATTGTGTGAAAAGATTTATAAGCAAAACAACAAAGAAGCTATTGAACATGAAAAATTAGTAGATAAATTATTTGAAAAATTTCTGAAAAGAAGAAAAAAGACTCCTATTAAAGAATATATCCAATTATCGAAAAATAATGAAAAGGTTTATATATGAAAACACTAAAAGAAAAAATGTATTATTGTGTGGTTGACAGCAAAATACTAATCTTAGAAAAAACAGTGACATCAAGCGGTAATATAGCATTCTTTAGACATTGGGCATCTGGAGGAAAATCAGAAATCTTTTCAGAAATAGAGTTTCATACCAAAGATAGGAATGAACTTGAAGAAAAATTTCCTGAATATTTTGTATAATATAAAGATTCCAAAAATAATAAAAATAAAGAAAAGGTTTATATATGAAAATTAAAGATATGATTAAAAAGCTTAAAGCAATTAAAAAAGAACATGGTAATATTGACGTGGGAACTTTAGATGTTAATGGGTGCGGTGATACAGAACTATTGAGCTTTTCAGTTGAAGAAGTGATGAGATATTGGAGAGATAATAGAGAGGAAATGGTTATATTCAAGAAAAGCTCTGAGTATTAGTTAAGATTATTCTAAGCATCTTTATGTTATAATTATTACATAAAACAAAGGAAGCAAAGATGATAAAGATTTTTAATATAGATATGGCAATACATTATCTTGAAAAAGATGAAGATAATGTATTATACACTTGTGGTACATTTCAGGATATGGGAGAAAAAATAACTTTTAATGATATTGAAAAGTTAAAAGATATAAAAAACAAAGAATATGGTTGGATGTATCAATATTATACACAAAATCTTGGTGGAGGAAAATGGGATAAATATGCTGAATTAGATGTTTTCACTGTTGAAAAAGATATGTTCGGAAAATATCCAGGTTGGAATTCTGAAAGTGAATTTTTATATTTTGGATATAGTTCGGTAGTATGTGGCCTTCAAGAAAAAATCAGAAATCTTGAAAACCAGGTAAAAAGAGAAGAAGAAAAAACACAAAGATATTTTAAAGAGAGTACAGGATATGGATACACAACCATAATACTAAATATGGCTGATGACTTTGAAAAGGATTGCCCATCTGAAATTAAGGAAAAGTTGGTATCTGAATATGATAAATGCGAGGATGAATATAAATGTGATTTCCATATTTTGCCTAATATAGCGGCTGCTGAACATATTGCTAAACAACTTGATAAATGGGCATTTATTGCTAGAAAATCTGAAGTGATTGATGGTTGGTATGCCGTCTGGTCAATAGGGGATTAAGGGCAATAGTCGGAAGAATAGATTATAATGTAATTGACTAGGGATTTAAGAAGAGTCTAAGGATTGCTATATTATAATTATAACATAAAGAGATAAAGGATATAAGATGAAATATTACTTAAAAACAAAAGAAGAATGTGATGCTATTGTTGCGAGAAATGATGCTTTTTTAAGAGCTGATAGAGTAGTAGAAGGATTTAATGTTGCAATTTATGATTATCGCCTTGCATCAATTAGTGATTTTGTTGATGATGAAGCATTTGAGCTTCGTGGTTTAACATTTGTCGAAAATCCTGAAACTGGAGAATGGGAAAGAAATCTTTTGCTTCAAAAATTCTTCAATTATTCACAA
>Ga0256837_1002583_pt1 | contig 11101 bp, 15 predicted proteins | sample 4562384metaG_FD_185976 | JGI IMG/M metagenome (GOLD analysis project Ga0256837, IMG submission 185976) | Hydrothermal vent microbial communities from Guaymas Basin, Mexico - 4561-384 | ecosystem: Environmental > Aquatic > Marine > Hydrothermal vents | place: Mexico: Guaymas Basin | collected... | reverse complement strand
TCAGACATATCCATAGCAATTGTTCTTACACGGCCATCACCTAAGTGAGCTGCAACTTCTAGTACTAAACGAGTTGTAGTACCTTCTAAACTTACTTGAACTTCAATTGCTTCGTTAATTGTTGGAAGATAACCATCAAAATCAACGTCAACAACTGGGCCCATAACCTGGCTTATTTTACCAATCATATTTTTCTCCATTATTTCATCGACTCCACACCACTAATAATCTCTATTAGTTCTGTAGTAATAGCAGCTTGTCTAGCTTTGTTAAACTGAACATTTAAGCTTTTAACCATATCTTTTGCATTGTTAGTAGCTGTATCCATTGCTTGCATTCTAGCACTATGTTCAGCCGCAACTGAATCTATTAGTGCATAATACATAGCGTATTGAGTATATCTATTAACTAAAGAATCTAGCATTTTCTCATCATCTTGAGCTTCAATTTCAAGAACTGATTTTGGTTCTTCATCACACTGAAACTGTGTAGTATCTACTGGTAATATTGTATTAACATGTAACTCTTGAGTCATCATATTTTTAAAACCATTATATACAACATGCAGAGCATCAATTTTTCCATCTTTAAAATCTTCTATTGAAGCTTCTATAAATTTATCTGATCTCTCTTTATCAGGCTTAGAACTTAAGTCACTTAATGAATCAAAAAGTTCAACTTCATTATACTTAAAGAACTCAACACCTTTTTTACCGATTCCGCGCAGACGCACTTTTACATTTTTTTCTTTATACTCAGCTAATAGTTTTTTAACAGCTTTAATAGTTTGAATATTAAAACCACCACATAAACCTTTATCAGCAGTAACAAAGATAATATCTACAGTTTTAGGATTTTCTATATCGCCGAAACAACGATTTTCAATTCCACCAACTTTAGCACATTTTATACGTCCAGCTATTTCGGCAATTACCTGATTCATTTTAACAGAATAAAGACGTGAGCGCTTTGCAAGCTCTTCAGCACGACGAAGCTTTGCAGTAGATACAAGCTTCATTGCACGAGTTGTCTTTTGAGTGTTAGATACACTCTTAATCTGTCTTTGAATGTCTTTCAAGTTTGCCATTGTGTTTTCCTTACGCCGCTACAAAACTAGCTTTGAATTCTTCAAGAGCTTTCATAAGTAGTGCTTTAGTATCATCATCTACTTTAGAAGTACTTCTGATATTCTCAAAAATTTGAGGATATGATGCTTCAATAAATGGATACAGTTCAGCTTCAAAACGAACAACATTTGATGCATCAAAATCATCTAAGAAACCTTCATTTCCAGCGAAAATAATTGCAACTTGTTTCTCAGCAGATAGTGGAGAGAAAGGTCCTTGTTTTAGAACCTCTACCATTCTTTGTCCACGCTCTAGTTGATTACGAGATGTTTCATCAAGATCAGATGCAAACTGAGCAAATGCTTGAAGTTCACGATACTGAGCAAGATCAAGACGTAAAGTACCAGCAACTTGCTTAGTAGCTTTAATCTGAGCAGCACCACCAACACGAGATACAGAAAGACCAACGTTAATCGCTGGACGTACACCCGAGTTAAATAGTTCTGTCTCAAGGAAAATCTGACCATCTGTAATTGAAATAACATTCGTTGGAATATATGCCGCAACATCACCAGCTTGAGTTTCAATAATAGGAAGAGCAGTTAAAGAACCAGCTCCATCTTCATCACAAACTTTTGCCGCACGTTCTAATAAACGAGAGTGAATATAGAAAACATCACCAGGATAAGCCTCACGACCCGGAGGACGACGAAGGATAAGTGACATCTCACGGTATGCAACTGCATGTTTAGACAAATCATCATAAACAATTAAACCATGTCTTGCATTATCACGGAAATATTCTCCCATAGTAACACCAGTATATGGAGCTAAAAATTGAAGTGCAGCAGCTTCAGCAGCTGTAGAAGATACAACGATTGTATATTCCATTGCACCATGTTCTTCTAAACGACGAACGATTTGTGCAACTGTTGATTCTTTTTGACCAATAGCAACATATATACAAGATACACCGTTACCTTTTTGGTTAATAATTGCATCAAGGGCAACAGTTGTTTTACCAGTTTGTCTGTCTCCAATGATAAGCTCACGTTGACCACGACCAATTGGAACTAGTGCATCAATTGCTTTAATACCAGTTGCTAAAGGCTCATGAACTGATTTTCTGTTCATAATTCCCGGTGCTTTTTCCTCAACGAAACGTGTTTCAGTTGATTCAATCGGACCTTTACCATCTATTGGCTCGCCTAATGCATTAACAACACGACCAAGAAGTGCATCTCCAACAGGAACTTTAAGAAGTTTACCTAGTCTTTTAACAGACATACCCTCACGAAGTTCAGTACCAGCACCAAGTATAACAATACCTACTGCACTTTCTTCAAGATTCATTACTAAACCTTGAGTCCCCTCATCAAACTCTACCATCTCTCCAGCCATAACATTGCTTAGTCCGTAAACTTGTGCAACACCATCAGCATAAGAAACAATTTTACCTGTTTCATTAATATCAACACTTAACTCGAAGTTGTCAATACGCTCTTTAATTATTGAGCTGATTTCATCAGCTTGAATTTTAGCTACCACTATATATCTCCTCTCATGAATTATATTGCTTTAACAATATGTTCTACAATTTGGCTGTTGATTCTATCTTTTGAGAAATTAATCTCAATACCAAGATCAGCAACATCTACTTTGATACCATTGAAATCATTTTTAACAAATGTTAAAACAATATTTGAATCAAATTTTCTACCAAGACCTGCACTTAAATCAGCTATAACTTTTGTATCTATATCGCTATCGCTATATATCACACCCGTATATTGCTTATTAATTGATGCTACTTCTTTTCTCATCACTTCTGCAATAGCAGGAATAATGTTAATACGATTATGCTCAACTAATAACTTGATTAAGTTATCTACATCTCTACTCTCAGCAGACTTAACAGCTGACAATAAGATTTCTGATTTTTGATCTTTAGCTATACCAGGATTTTCAATGATTTGAATAAACTTTTTATCATTAAAACTCTCAGATAAGGCTGAAAATATTGAAGTCATTGCTTTCAAAGTTTCTACATCAACACCACTTTTAATAGCTTTGATATATCTTTTTGCGATTAACTCTTCCATATTATGCTACCTTCTTCAAGATTACATTAGCCATAGCTTCTTTGTCAAAGTCTTCGTTACTTTGGCTAAGAACTTGATCAAGAGTATCTTCTACAACTTCACGAACCATTTTTCTTTGTTCAAAGTCCATAACACCAACCTGATGCTTACCTAGAATTTCTAAGTCTAGTTCACATTGAGCCATAATGTTATCGTTAATAATTTTGTTCTCTTTTTTAGAACTTACAACTAAATCTTCAGCAAACTTTTCTGCATCAGAAATTTTTGAAAGTGCCTCTTTTTTAAGAGTAACAGATTCTTTTAACTTATCTTGAACTTTTTGCATCTCATCAGCAATACCTTGAGATCTTCCAGCAAAAAATGATTTAATAGGTTCCGCAACAAGATACCAAACTAATCCAGCGAAAAGTAAAAAGTTTACCGTTCTTTGAACTATGTCAGTACCTGCATGTTCCGCACCAGATGCTAATGCTGCTGTTGATATCATAAGCATTAATACTATAATTCTACTCACATTACATCCTTTATATTTGACTAAATTTAGCTTTGACAGCTTCTTTGAACAATGGTACTTGTGATTTCAAATCACTCGTTAATTGTTCACGAGATTCAGAAAGTGATTTCTCAAATTCTAAATATTGACTAGCTAATTCAGCACGTTTAGCCTCTAACTTACTATCTGCTAATTCTTTAGCGTCCGTAATTACTTTCTCTCTTAGAGCCGCAGCTTCGAGTTTAGCATTATTAATTATTGATTCAGCTTTTGAAGTAAGTTCGTTGATTTCATCGTCATTTGATCCAACTTTTGCAAGATCTTTTTTGATGTCACTATCTCTTTTACTCATATAAGCGAACAATGGATTATAAAGCCAACTGTTAAGAACGGCGATAAGCGTAAGAAATACGATTAATGTAGCAATAAGCAGTATCGGATTTATATCTAACATAGCACCTCCTAAAAGTTGCGCAATTATACTATGTTAAAATTAAAATTTTTGTTAAAGCTAGAATAAATTTATAAATTTGTAGTTTTTATGAGTTTAATAAGGAAAATAATTTAAAAATTCGTTTATTTGATTTTCATTTTCAAATTCTAAAGTGATAGTTTTGTTTGAACTTTTTACCTTATATCCAAGTTTAGAAAACTTTTCTTTGACTAGAGAAAAGTCATATGACTCTACTATAGGTTTTGCAACTGGTTGAATATCATCGGCTTTCATACTTTTTACCATTGATTCAACTTCACGAACACTTAGTTTTTGTCCAATAATTGAGTTTACTATCAAAATTTGAGTTTTATCATCTAAACCTACTAGAACCTTTGCATGTCCAGCTGTAATCTTTTTCTCAACTAATGCTTTTTGAGTTTTTTCTGATAATTGCAAAAGTCTTATAGTATTAGTGATATGTGTACGACTTTTAAATATCTTAGATGACAACTCTTCTTGGGTAATATCATATATCTTAATTAACTCACTATATGAAAGAGCTAATTCTATAGAGTTTAGCTCCTCTCTTTGAATATTTTCTATCAGAGCATATTGACGCATTTTTTGTTCGTCAGAATTTAAAATAATTACTTTTATAGTTTTTAATTTAGCTAACTTTGAAGCACGGAAACGTCTTTCACCAGCTATTAAAACATATCCATCTATATCTTCTGTTACAACTATTGGCTGAATTAAACCATCATTTTTTATAGATTCGCTAAGTTCAAACAATGCATCTTCATCAAAAGTTTTTCTTGGTTGATAAGGGTTTGGTCTAATCTCTTTTAAACTTACCTCAATGATAGAATCATTTGATGAACCTTCGTTTGAGTAAGCTTCATCCATTTCACCTAAAAGGGCATCAAGACCACGACCAAGTTTTTGAGTTTTCATTATGCGATTACCGCTTGAGCAAGATTTTGGTAAGAGATAGAACCAGATGATTTTACATCATACAAAATTGCCGGTTTTCCAAATGATGGAGACTCTGCTAGTTTTACATTTCTTGGAACTACTATAATTTTATTTTTCTCATCTTTAAATAGCTTTGACGAGAAGTGTTGTTTTAAATCTGCAAAAACTTGTTTTGAAAGATTATTTTGTGAGCTAAACATAGTTGGTAAAAAACCTTTTATACTTAGCTTAGGGTTTATTGATTTACGAACTAACTTAATAGTGTTTAAAAGTTGCGCTAAACCCTCTAAGGCAAAAAATTCACATTGGATTGGGATAATAACAGAGTTTGAAGCAGATAATGCATTTATAGTCATTGGACCTAAAGCTGGAGGTGAATCAATAATTATATAGTCGTAATCTTTTTTTACATTAGCTATCGCTTTTTTAAGAACTAACTCACGACCTTTAGAATTTTCAGCATTATAGTACTCTTTTTCAATTCCAACAAGACCTATGTTTGACGGAGCTAGGTGAAGTGTTGGCAGATCTGATTTTAAAATGATGTCTTTTAATTTTTTGGTACCGATAAGTACATGATAAATATTAAACTCATAATCATTACGGTGAAAGCCTAAAGATGTGGTAGCATTAGCTTGAGGATCTGAATCTATCAAAAGTACTTTTTTCTCAGCAACAGCAAGTGAAGCTGCTAAGTTTACAGCAGTAGTTGTTTTACCAACACCACCCTTTTGATTTGCTATTACTATTACTTCGCTCATCTTAAACTATATATCCTCTCGCCGTTTACTATTATGGAACCATCATCTTGTAGTTCTGCATTTTCTAAAGAAATTCTTAAATTATTATTATGTGCATAATATTTTTGATTAAGATAAAAGTTTAACTTATATTTGCTAAATATTTGCTTCCATGAGAGTTTTTTTTCAATATTTTTTGTATATATTTCAAGCAACGTATCTCTAGATATTTTTACATCCAAATGACTGAAAGATTTTGGTGAAGATATAAGATTTAAACCAACTCCACAAACAAGTTGACCCTTTACAATATTTGTAATCATTCCACCAATTTTTTTATCTTCTATATAAAAGTCATTTGGCCACTTTAACCAAACTTTTGACTCACACTCTTCTAAAGTATCTTTTAAAATTTGTGAAAAGTATAAAGATGATGATTCAAGTTTTAAATCATTTGGTAAATCTTGAAGGGGTATAGCAAAAGACAAAAAAAGATTACCATCCAATCCTAACCAAGTGTTGTCTCTACTTCCAACACCATCTGTTTGGATATCAGCAACTACTGCCAAAGATTCGAATATCTTTGATTTTAAAATAAGTTTTTTTAAATATCTTTGAGTAGAATCAATACTTTTAAGATAATGTATCTTCAAGACTCAATCTTTTACCATTTATATATGAAAGAACATCCATCTCTTTTTTTGAAGCTGGTTGAACTTTAAAAATTCTAACACTTCCCTTTTCGCAAGACACAACTATACTATCTTTATCTATTTCTATTATTTTTCCAATTTTACCATTAGAGGTTCTATCTTCAATAGTAATATTTTTTAACTTTAATCCTGATGCTAAATATATTCCAGGCCAAGGAGTGAATGCACGATATTTATTATAAATTTTATTTGCATCTTTAAACTCTATTTCACCATCTGCTTTAGTAATTTTTGAACAATGTGTTGAGATAGAATCATCTTGTTTTATAGAAGTGATAGAGTCAAAATTTTGAAGTACATCTATTGTAAGCTTAGAAGCGACTTCTGTAAGTCTATTAAAAAGATTCTCTACCATTTCATCTTCAGGCACATTTATAGTATCTATTTTTAAAATATCTCCAGTATCAAGTCCTTCATCCATAAGCATAGCTGTTACTCCGGTTTCAGTGTCCCCATTAAGGAGAGTTTGCTGAATTGGACTTGCACCTCTAAGTTTTGGAAGTATTGAAGCGTGTAGATTTATACATGGAGCATGTTGTAAAATTTCAAGTGGAAGTATCTGGCCATATGCTGCTACCACTATATAATCACATTGAATCTTTAAAAGCTCTTTTACCGTTTCTTCATCACGAAGTCTTGTTGGTTGATAAACTTTAATATTATTTTCAAGTGCAAAAGTTTTTACAGGTGGGGGAGTCATTATTTTTTTTCTACCAACTGGTTTATCTGGTTGTGTGTAAACTGCTACAACTTCCATAGCCTCAGTATTTATAATTGTATCAAGAATAGCCTGAGCATAGTCAGGCGTACCCATAAAAATAATATTCATATTATTTTCTGTATGTTTGAACTAGATTAAATAATGCGTACTTAAGACCCTCTATATTTTTGTGAGTAGCTGAAGATATCGGTGCTACTAAATATGGAAGTGTTCTATCAAAGCCTAGAGTATCATCTGCTGATTCTTGAACAAAATATGGCATAGAATCATCAAAGTTAAACTCACTACTTTTGTTAGATTTAAGTCCAAGTAGGTCTAAAAATCCATTTACTAAATCATCTATCTCATCTGGTGGTACAATATCAACACGAGTAAGTGCAATAGCATAGTTACTTTCGCCTAGTTTTTCTGAAAATGAAGATATCTCATCTTTTAAAACTTCTATTTGTTCTTTTAAATCTCTATATGACGCTAAATCTACCATATAAAGTAATGTTTTAGTACGTTCAATATGTCTTAAAAATTCAATCCCAAGACCCTTACCTTCATGCGCTCCACCAATAATACCTGGAATATCAGCCATGATAAAAGACTCAAAATCTCCAATATTTACTTGACCTAGCTTTGGAGTAAGTGTTGTAAACTCATAGTTTGCAATCTCAGGTCTAGCATTTGAAACTGTTGAGATTAGAGTTGATTTACCAACATTTGGAAAACCAACTAAACCAATATCAGCAATTAGTTTCAAGTCAAGTTTTATTTGACGAGTCTCACCCTTTTCACCTGGTTGTGCATAAGTTGGTCTTTGGTTTGTAGATGATTTAAAGTGAACATTTCCAAGTCCACCTTTTCCACCAGTTATGAATTTTTCTTCTTGACCATCTTCTGTCATATCAAATAAAACATCACCTGTTTCCATATCAATGATTTGTGTTCCAGGAGGAACAATAATCACTTTTTTTGCACCAGACTTTCCAGTCATAAGTCTTCCTTCACCGGGAACACCGCCATCTGCTTTTATATGCATTCTTCTTTGAAAGTGTGAAAGTGTATGAGTGTTGTTATCGCATTTAAACCAAACATCACCACCTTTTCCACCATCTCCACCATTTGGTCCACCATTTAGTACAAACTTTTCACGACGAAATGCTACACAGCCTTGACCGCCCTTACCTGATGATACTGTTAATTCGACGCTATCTGTAAACAAGTGTTTTCCTTATATTCTTAACTTTAGCTAGTTACTAGCTATGTAAGATTTCTGAGTAAATCTCAGGAATCGATAATAAATCCGAATCCAATTATGAAAAATTTTTAATAAATTGTGTATGTAGAAAATATTTAGGCAAAAAGCCTAAACATTATATGTAGAAATTATGCAGCAGGTAAAACAGAAACTTTTTGACGTTTCTTATCTTTTCTTTCGAAAGTTACAACACCTTCAACCAAAGCAAATAAAGTATGATCTTTCCCCATACCTACATTTGTACCTGGGTGGATTTTAGTTCCACGTTGACGAATAATGATATTACCAGGAATAACAACTTCACCACCATATTTCTTAACACCTAGTCTACGTCCTGCTGAGTCACGATTATTCTGTGTACTACCTTGACCTTTTTTATGTGCCATCTTGCTCTCCTACTATGCTGCTATTTTCGTGATACGAACACGAGTAAAGTCACGACGGAAACCGCGTTTAACTTTAGAGTCTTTACGACGACGCTTTTTGAAAATCACAACTTTACGGTCACGACCTTCATTAATTACTTCTGCAGTAACTTTAGCACCTTCAACAAAAGGAGCTCCCATTTTAAGTTCACCAGCGTTAACTGCTAAAACTTCTGTAATTTCGATAGTAGCTTTTGGCTCAAGAGACATTTTATCTAATAATAAGATATCGCCTTCTTGAACTTTATACTGTTTACCACCGTTTTTGATAATTGCGTACATTTACAATTCCTTCAATAATCTATAAAAAGTGCGCAATTTTACCCAAAAAAGCTTTAAGTTTTATTTAAACAATACAATTTACATCTTTTTTACATCTGATAGTAGTTCCAAAAAGGTACTTTTCTTTCTATAACCTGCTGTTGAGTAGATCATTTTACCATTTTTATCTATAAAATAGTGAGCTGGATAAAATCTTAAATTGAATTGTTCTGGAATATCATCTATATCTACTGACAAATAAATAGGCACAAAACCTTCATTTAACTTTTCCATAACCTCTTTTTCAGACAATGTTGTTTCTTTTAACTTGTTACAAAATGGACAATTTGCAGTACCAATAAATACATATACAATCTTATTCTCTTTTTTTGCCTGAACTAAAGCTTCATCATAATCATCTGCCCATTCAAAGGAAAGAAGAGATGAAACAAAAAGTAAAACTAAAAATAGATGCTTCATAAGTTTAACCTACTAATGCTACTGCATCTATCTCTACAAGTGCATTTTTTGGTAAAGTTTTTACAGCAACTGTTGCACGAGCTGGTTTATGTGAACCAAATGCTGTTTCATAAATACCATTTACAACTGCAAAATCATCCATAGATGCTAAAAAAATTGTAGTTTTAATAACTTGTCCCATAGAGCTACCAGCTTCTTTTAAAACCTCTTCTAAGTTTTGTAACACTTGTTTTGATTGAGCTACTACATCTTCTGAAAGGACAGTATCACTTCCATCTGCTAAAAGTGCAATTTGACCTGAAGTATAAACCATACCATTTGCTACTATTGCTTGAGAGTATGGGCCTATTGCTGAAGGTGCTTTGTTTGTTTGAACGAATTTCATATTATATATTTTCCTTTAATTTATTTTATAAATTTAAGGGAACCTATTCCCTACTATTTTATACGGTATCGGAAGTAATTCCGCTACCTACGTTAACACTAGGTTTCCTTCGGCAGGAAGCCCATTGCACTAGTGCAATTCAATATCTACTCTATTGCCATTTCTACTTCATCTAAGAGACTATTAAAACCTGCTACTTCACGACTACCACGAGTTTCATAAAGAACTTTTCCATTTGAATCTAAAAAGTAATGTCTTGGAACTTGATACTTTTCAAACTGTTTTGGTATTTCATGATGATCACGGTTCATATAAAGGAGTACATACTCTTTTTTTAGTCTTTTCATTACATCTTTATTTGACAAGGTAATATCATTAAACCTTTTGCAAAACCTACATCTATCAGCACCTATAAAAAGATAAATACTCTTTTTTTCTACCTTAGAGTCATGTAATGCTTTTTTATAATCATGATTCCAGTCTAGATCCAAAGACCAAAGGGATGATAAAAAAAGACTTATTAATAATATATATTTCATTTTACTTATTCCAAATTTCTATTAAATTTTTAAACACTTTATAAAGGTTTTGAACTTCATCTATTGAAGTTCTCTCATTTACAGCATGAATAGTGTCATTTATAACACCAAATTCTATCACATCTACACCCATTGGAGCAATAAATCTCGCATCAGATGTCCCACCAGCAGTTGAGTGTTTTGGTTTAAAACCTACAATATTTTCTATCGCTTCATCTATTTTACGAACTAGTTTAGTATCAGTATCTGTTTTAAACGGGTATGAGCCTTGGGTTAATCGAAGCTCATAATCTAAACCACTTAAGTGCTTATCTACAAACATAGTAACTTCTTTTTGTGTAGTTATCGTGGTATTTCTAACATTGAACATCATCTTTAACTCATTTGGAGTTACATTTGTTACTTCCATACCTGAACGAATATCTGTTATAACGAACTTAGATGGTGAAAAGAACTCATCTCCATTGTCTAAGTTTACTCCTGCCATATTTGAGAGAACTTGAGCGATGTTGTGTATA
>Ga0256837_1002581_pt1 | contig 11107 bp, 15 predicted proteins | sample 4562384metaG_FD_185976 | JGI IMG/M metagenome (GOLD analysis project Ga0256837, IMG submission 185976) | Hydrothermal vent microbial communities from Guaymas Basin, Mexico - 4561-384 | ecosystem: Environmental > Aquatic > Marine > Hydrothermal vents | place: Mexico: Guaymas Basin | collected... | reverse complement strand
TACTTTGAATAATGTGAATACGCTGAAAGATATGGCGAACATCTTCATCTAAAGATAAATATAGTTTTATAGGTTTTGAGACAATAACATTTTCAAGAATTTCTAGTGCATCATTATTTAGTGGGTCAGATGTAGCAACATGGATATATTCTTCATCTTCTTTAAGTGGAATTGCTTCAGCATTTTGTAATATATGAGATGGGTATCTGTCAATTAATTTAAAATCTAGTTCATAACCAAAAATATCGATAAACTCTATTTTTAAAAGCTCAGATAGTTCTCTAGCTATCTCTTTATGAGTTGTATAACCCTCTTGAATAAGAATCTCACCAAGCTTTTTAGAGTAATCGGAAGCTTTTTGTAAAGAAAGAGCATTCATTAACTGCTCATTTGTAATAATACCTTTTTCAATTAAGTAGTCACCTAATCTGACTGTTTTTTTAATCATTATAAATACCTATGTTTTTTGATGTGGTTGTTAGAATCTTTTACCTCTATGGTAATTCTTCCTCTATCTTTAGGGTTAATATAAACTTTGTAGAGTTTATTGTCGGTAGTAAATTCAATTGTTTTTGGATACTCAGATATAATTTTAAAATTGTTGTCTCTAATAGCTACAAATGTTTTAGAGATAGGATGTTCACTAATTGGTAATGCAAGAGTTGAAATATCTGTGTTGTCATACATAAATTGGTAAATTAATCTCTTTTGTAATAGTAAAGATGAAAATATAACAGCATTTTGTCTGCTTTCTATTGTTTTTCTTTGTTTACTTTGTAGTGTCCCAAGTGTATTTATATAGTCAGCTTTCATACAGCTAAAGCCTATTAATGAGATTAACTCTTCATCTTTCTCATTACTTTCAAAAATAATTTTACCTTTTATACAAGCATTACGGTAATCTTTATTTTTAAGATATTTAGAAAAATCTTTATAAGAATCAGCATTTAATGATACTGTTATAATGAGTAGAGATAAAGATAGCTTTAAAATATTCATCTATTTTCCTTGTGTCCATGTAATTAGTAGTGATTCACCCTCTTTAGAGTTAGCATTTGCTAAGTATAGGTTTAGAATCTCAATAGCTCTTTTGTAGTGACCTTTAGCATATTCAGATTTAGCATATAGAATCCAAGCTCCATCAGCTTTTCTATTTAAAATATTTGCTTTTTTTGTCCAAAGTAGGGCAGTGGAGTATTTTTTAGAATCGTAGTATCTTTGAGCAATTTTAAGTGCTAAGTCATAATCATTTTCTTTATTATATAAAGTTATCATATCTTTAGTAGATTCTAGTTTTTTTGTAGATATAGAAAAGTTATTTGTAGTTTTTTTAGATATTTTAGTAGTTTTTGTTATTTGTAAAGGCTCAATTATTTTTTCTTTTTTATTATTATTTTTTTTATATTTTGTATGAAAAATCTTTTTATTAGAGATAATATCATTATTTAATTGAATAGTATACTTAACATCCTTAATGATTCTTTTAGTTTTTTTTATAACTTTTATCTTTTTTATTTTAGGTATGTTTATATTTTTATCTATTGTTTCTTTTTCTTTTATAGTTTTTATTTTAGGATTTTTATGTTCAATTATTTTAACAGATTCTTTTTTAACTATAATTTGTTTCTCTTTTTTATTAAAAAACATACTAAAAACTAAGATTATTATAGATATAAAAAACATAGGGATTATAATTTTAAGTTTTTGTTTTAGATAGTAAAGTCTACATTTTTTTTCTAGTGTTTCAAAGTTATTATGCATCTATAATTCCTAGGTCAATTCCAGCCATTGTTATAACACAATTGTTTGGAGTATCATACTTACTATGTCCATTTGTTCTAGCATAGTCAGCGATTAGAAAAGTATGTTTTAGTAGTTGTTTTATGATTCTAAAATTACCATTAGATAACTTTAAAAGTAGTTTTATTTGTTTATTTTTAAATTGAGAAGATATTTCACCTAAACTATGTTTAATTAGTTGAGAATTTATATATTTTTGTATCTCATTCATTTTTAATATACCGAGTATAACTACACGATGATTTCTAGAAAGAAAATGGCTTCTTTTTAAAATTTCTTCACCATCTTCTTTATGCATAGATAGTAAAAAATTAAAATGACCTGTATCTGAAAGTGTTCTAATAAATTCAAGAACTATATTGTTTAAAAGTTGGGCTTCGTCTATCATTATAATGTTATTATTATTTTTAAACTTTTCTATAGCTATATTTTTTAATTGAGAAATTGTTAAACTAATATCTACTTTATGGTCTTCTAAAAGAAAATGTAAAAAAGATTCTGGTGTTGAAAATGGTTCTGAAGTGAAGAGTACTTTTTTATCTGAAGATATTTCATCTTTTATAAGGTTTAACATATATGTTTTACCAACCCCTGGTTCTCCAAGTAAAAAGATTATAGGGGTATTGTTTGAGTTTATAGTTGTAAGAAGTGAACTCTTAGCATATTCAGAGCTAAGACTTTCAAAATAAAAGCTAGAATTAAAATTTGTATCAAAAACTTTATGTGCTTTTAAAAAGCTACTCATCTAATGAACCGTTAAGTGATTTTTCAACAGTATCAATAGATGGAAAAGTATCATTATTTATAATAGTTGGTGTTATAACTATGATTAATTCCGTTTTAGATACTTCTTTATCTTTATTTTTAAATGCCCAACCAAGTATAGGTATATCTCCTAAACCTGTTACTTTATTTATAATATTTTGCTCTTTACTTGAGATAAGACCACCAACAATAATTCTATTACCATCTTTAGCTTTAACAATAGAAGATAATTGTTTAATTCTAATATCTGGTGGCATAATTCTAACTCCACTACTATCTGTAACATCTCCAGCACCATCGTCTAAACTTGCTTCAGCATCAAGTTGTTCACTTACAACAGGGTTAATTTTTAAAATGATAAATCCATCATCTGTAATCTCTGGAACAATATTTAGTGTAAGACCAATAAATACTGATGCCATAGTGTATGTACTTGAAGCAGAAGTCGTTGTGTCTGATGTAGCAAAACTACCATCTTGATAACGGTAATTAATTTGTTTACCAACATTAATTACTGCTGGTTGATTGTTTAAAGTTAGAATCTTTGGAGTAGATAAAACATTTACTGAGCCATGTTTTTCAAGAAAATCCAATAAACCATTTATAGATAAATCATAAGCCATTTTTTGTGTAGATACACCCTCTTTTAAAACATTATTCCAACTTCTTCCTAAATCTCCAGATAGATTAATATTAAACTTTGACCAATCTATACCTTTACTTTCTACATCAGCATAAGTTAATTCAAGAAGTTTAGTTTCTAGCATAACTTGTTTATGTAAACGATTTTTAATTTTTTTCAGGTAATTACTTATACGGTTAATTTGGTTTTTAGTTCCTGTTATAGTTATAACACCTGTTTCTCTGTTTATAATAGATTTACTTTTAATTTTTGTTTTATCACCATCACGAGAAAGAATAGTGTCTATTTCATTGTTAAGTTTATCCCAAAACTTAAATTGAGATTTTGTTGTTACTGTAGTACTATCTGAATTTCCTGAACTATCACTACTACCACCATCTGAATTGGTAGAAACAGCTCCTACTGTGATGTTTTTTGTAGATTCTGTAGTATGTTCACTAAGGTTTACATAGTCAATTACAAAAGAACGAGTTTCTAGGTAAGAGATAGATAACACTTTATTTGTTTCATTATAGTTATAAAACATATTATTTTGAGTAAGTAAAAAGTTAAAAACTTGTTCTAATGTATAATCTTTTATATGAACAATAAATAGCTCTTTATTTATAACATCACTAGCAATATCATCTTTTATTTTAACAGAAAATTCACATTTATCTGCTAGATTTTCAATAATATCTATGGTTTTTACATTTGATGATTTTAGTACATCAAATGTAAAAAGTGTGTTTTCACAATTTGAGTTAGCATTTAGAGTGTAAAAAGTTAAAAAGATAAAGAGTATTAGTTTCATTCAGTAATTTCCTTAGTTGTAAATATGCTTTTTTTAGATTTTATAGTTATAAAAGTTTTTTTCTTATTTTTAAAAACTACAATATATTTTTGGTGAATCTCTTTTATAAGACCATTTTGAACTATATCTCCAGTTTTATACCATTTATTGTTGATTAAAACTTTATGGTTTAAAATTGTTTGAACAATAATAGGAAGTACTATAATTGGTTCAATCTCTTTTATACCTTTTGCTTCACTTATAATAGGTTTTGCACTAGCAAATGGGTCATATATAGTATATTCTAATTTAGATGATATTTTTTTATCATTATTTAAAATATCTATTTTTTTAGATAATTTGTCTATATTTGTAGAACTAGCAAATAGCAATGGTGTTATAGTTAGTAAAATTAGTTTTTTCAAAACTCAACTCCATATAGTAAAATGTTAATTACAAAGCTTGTATCTCCAGCTTTATCTATACCGATTGTTATCTCTTTTACTCTAAGTAAAGTTTTAAAACTATCTATGTATTGGATTAGACTCATAATACTTTTAAATGAACCTGTCCCTTTTATGGAGATTTTTTCTTTCTCTACAACATGAATATTAAAATCTATATGCTCTTTTTCTGATTCTATAAGACTAATATTTATACCATAGTTTAGAGAACTTTTTAGTACTTTATCTAGTACAGTTGCTATACCAATTTGATTACAAAATATAAAGTCCATAGATTCTAATTTACTTCTTATATATTGGTCTTGGTATCTAGCTTCACTTAAAGATTCTTCTAAAACTAAAATCTCTTTTTTAGCTTTTTTTATATTTCTTTCTAAAGATTTTATACTATTTTTTTGTAGTTTTTTATCTAATGTCTGAATCTCTTCAATTTTAGAATCTATCTCTAAGTCTAAATCTTCACCAAAAAAATTCCAACTCGCAAAACTTAATGCCACTATAAGAAAAAGATAAACACCTATTCTTTTTACCATAGTCATCTCTTCTAATTGAAATTCTAATTGTTCAAGTTGTTCATTCATAGCTCAATCTCCACAAAACTTTCATAATAGTTTTCATTTCTTTCAACTTTTGCTGTTTGAACTTTTGAGTAACCTTTAGCTAGTAACTCTTTTATAAACATAGCAATATCATCTCTAGCATCATATTTTGTAATAATTTGTATAGTTATCATTTTAGCATCACTAAAATGCATATTTTTAGATGATAGAGAGTACTTTTTCATTATACTATTTACATCTTTCATCATTTTTTGTCTATTTATAGTTTCTTGATTGAAATTTTCTAGTGTAGTTAACATTTGATTATATCCATCTAATTTAGTAATTATTTTAGATTTATCATTTTTAAGTTTATCTCTAGCACCTCTTTGTTTTTTTAGATTTATTTGTAACTTTTTAGTAATATGTTCTAGTTTAGTGACTTGTGATTCTAAATCATTTTTCTTTATCTCTAATTTATCTAATTCTAAAATAGCATAGATAGGGTACACACTAGCTATAAGTAAAGATAAAAGTAAAACCATAGTAAATTGACCACTATGAGTTTTAATAAATATAGGTTTTCTTTCATAAATAGTTTGATTGGCTATAAGGTATTTCTCTTGAGCTACTCCAAGAGCATATAAAGCATTTAGAGCAAAATGTTTCATCCCTATATCAATATTATCAAAAATATTTAATGTTTGTTTTATAGAATCTTCGTATCCATAAGAATTAAATAGTGATAAAAGTTTAGGTATATCTTGAGCCTCAAAATCTAAGAAGATTCTATCTATATGCTCTAGTTTAAAAACACCTCTTTTATGTCCAACAGCATGGGAAATTCTTTCTATAATTTTAGAAAATTCTTCTTGAACATCACTCATTTGTAAAAATTCGCTATCTTCATAAAGTTCAGAATCCACACCTTTAGTTATTAAAGTATTTTTCAATACTTCAAGTTCCATACCTAGTTTTGTTGCTAATTCATTTAGTGAAGGAATTGTTCTAGTGGCAATGTATTGACCATTTTTAAAGATAACAGCATAAGAATCATCATCTCCAAAGTGGATGAAAAGGTCATTCTTTTTATCTATTAATTCAAAATTATATAAAGATATGTAGCTTAAAGAAGCTGGAAATATAGCATCTATATGGTTATTTATTTTAGCAATATTTTGAAATTTTTCTTCTAAAATAGATATTTCAGTGGCATAAGATTCTATATAATCATTTTCATCATTTTCTAATGGGATAGTTAAAGATGTTATTTTAAAGTCAGTTTCAGAGTTTAAACCAGCTTCTTCATACATTCTCATCTCTGCTTGAATTTCTAGTTTTTCAGCAGAAGTATTTTTTAACATTTTAAACCCATGAGTACGAATCATAGATGATGGTATGGTAGAAGCACTATAATATTCTTTTAATTTTTTAGATGGTGTTTTTGTAAACTCTTTTCCATCAAAAAGAAATTGTCTGTTTTCATCAATAATAAAAAGAATTTTATCTGTAATCATCTGTCATCTCATTAGTTTATATTAAGTTTTTTTATATCGGCTAAAAATATTTTATCTTTAGGGTTTTTAGTTGTGACTATTTAATAAGATATTATAGCATATCCTGTAATAGGTTCAATAGTGATATTTCTTTCTTTATTTGAATATTTAAAATTAAATAGAATCTGTTGGGTCAATAATTTACCATTAAAGTTGTCTTTATGTGGTCTACCTTTTGAATCAAAGCATATAGTTGTATCACTTGGATTTATATTTACATGAAGTTTATAAGAGATATTTTTAGGTGATGTAGCATTTTCTTCTAAAGACTTTTTTTCGATTCTTATACATCCAATATCATTATATCCACTTATAACTGTTCCATCAAAATTTAAATGTTCGAATCCTGTTCCTAAAAATTGGGCTTCTTTTATTTTCATTTGTATAAAATTAACATCATTAATAAGATATTTTGGTTTAAAAGCTGAAAAGCCTAATTTCGCCATAATCCCAATAAGTAAAATTACAAAGATAAGTTCTATGAGTGTAAATGCTTTCATGGTTGTTGTAGTGTCCTTCTTATGATTCGACTTATGATTCTATTGTCTGAATCTCTTGTTGCTTTTACCTCTACTTCTAGTAAAATCATTCCGTGGCTACTGTCTTTACCATCTCCTATCTCAAAAACCACACCATTACATTTAGTCTTATCATAATCATTGCTATCTTTTTGCATATAGTATTTTGTTATATTTACATCAGCACTATATGTTATACCTCTTTTAGTTATATTTTTATCTGGTTTATAGCTTTTTAAACAACCACTAGCATTTCTATCATGAAAAGATATTTTTAAAAGAGTTTGTTCTACTATACTTGTTAAGTAAAGTTCTGTTTGCTCTCTTATATAACTATTTTGAGTATGTTTAGATGATATAGAAGCATATTTTAAAACAATTAACATCATTCCACTTACAATAAGAATCATCATAATAGCTTGCATTAATCCAATGGCTTTTCTCATTAAAATATCACCTTTTGTTTAGATATATGAACAGCAGTTGAACCACGAATTGAACGGTTCATATCAAGGTTAATTCTAATTGTTTCATTTACATATATAGCTTCAAATGCAGTAACATCAGTTGCTAATATACTAACATCTCCTTTTTGTGTCCCACCGCTACTATTGTCTCCACAAAAAGTTTCATTATTGCTATATGGTTTATAATTGTAAAAAAGAAATAGTGTATTTGTAAAATTAATATCATTTGGAAATATGTAGCTATTATTGTTACATTTTTCTAAGTTAGTTTTATTTAAATCTTCTCCACGAGCCACAGCATAAGCAGTTTTTGTTAGGTAGTATTTTTCATAAATATATTTAGGTTGAGAATCATTTTCATCAGTTAGTGTTATATTATTATCATCATCTATTTTTATATCAAATGATAAGTTACTATCATTTTTATGCCAACCAAAAGCACCTTCACATGCTTTTATGCTCGTTGACCCTTCATCAAATGAACCAGCAAAAATTAAATTCAGTTTATCGTTGTCATCAATAGTTTTGTTAATATTAGAAGCAGATAGCCAATAACCATCTCCACTACTATTGTTATCACTAAGCCCCATATCTATAAAGCCATCATATTCTCTATTTGTTAAATTATCATCCATTGTTGCTAACCATTCTAAAACAGGTTTTGAAGATACCAACTCTGTTATAGCTTCACAACTATTGTCTGATGGTTTATAGCCTATAACACTATTAGGTATTCTGTCATATAAAAAAATACTAATTTGGTCTAAGACTATTTGTGAACGGAGAGTCATATCTGTAATAGCTTTTGCTTTTGCACTTCTTAAGTAAAGCATCTCCATAGCTTTAAAAGCACCTATGGATAAAATAGCAGATATAACAATAACAAAGATTATTTCTAAAAGTGTAAAAGCATTCTTTTTCATTACTGAACCCATTCTCTATGTTTAATTTGTATATGTCCTAAATTTGCTGAGTGGTAGAAAAAACTAGCTTTAAACCCTTTCATTTTTTTGTTATCACTTCCTGGAAAGACAGTTGTATTTATCTCTTTTAGTTCTTGTGAAGTTGTTTTACTATGTTTAGTGTAGTTTTCATCGACATAGTTTACGGTTATGTTTATATCGTATATATTTACATTTGTAGATTTATTGACATCAGTAGTGCTACCATCATAATCATCAACATCATTATAATCATCGTTACCAGTATCTTGCCCTATTGTAGATGAAGTATTATCATCATCTATACAGTTTCTTGAACCAACAAATCCACCGATTCTATAGTCATTACAGGTATTTACACTTGTATCTACAATATTGCCATTTTTACTTGTGTTTTCATCCCAATTTAATTTAATTACAGAACCCATAAGTGAATAAGCATTATATAAAGCATCCTCTTTCATAGATAATTCCATAGATTTGTTGGAAGCAAAAATAATCTTAGGTACAATGCTAAATACAATAGCAATAATAACCATAGATAAAATTAACTCAATAAGTGTCATCCCTTTTCTCATCTATTTATCTCTTAAACTCTTTATATCTTTTATATCTAGTCCTGTTTTTAAAGAGATAGTCTCATCCTCTAAAACATCTAGTAAATTTTTAGCAATCTCTAGCTGTTTTTTTCTTTCTCCCTCTTTTAAACCTTCTTCTTTTCCCTCTTTTAAACCTTCCTCTTTTCCCTCTTTTAAGCCCTCTTTTAAGCCCTCTTTTAAGCCCTCTTTTAAGCCCTCTTTTAAGCCCTCTTTTAAGCCCTCTTCTTTAGCCATTTCCTTAGCATAATCCATAACATTTTTATAATCTAGTCTTGTTTTTAAATCGTGCTGATAAGCAAATTGTTTCTCTTTTGGTAATGCTAAAAACTCTGCCATATCGAATGCTTGGTTTAGTAGTTTATCATCTTTAAATACTTTTGGTATATGGGTTAGGTCTTGAATATTATTTAGCATATATAGCCAATACTCTAAATGGTTAGATAGTTCAGATTCACTCTTTTTAAACTTTGGCATCTCTATGTAGTAGTAAGTTAGTTTATCATAAAATATTTCATTTGTATCGGTATTTGTTAACTGTACTTTTGTTAGGTAGTTATCATTATGTTTGTTTTCATCCATTTCAAACTCTAAGATTCCTATAAAATATACTTTTTTCAAACTATAATCCCAATCACCTTTTTTTGATTGTTCTTGAATTGGAAAAGATGTATAGTAAATACTTCTATCTTTAAAATACTTTTGTTTTCCTCTTTGTAGTTCTACTATAAAATTATTTTTCTTTTCATCTGTACAAAATATGTCAAATACTGCTTTTCTATCTACTATATTTAAACCCAATTTTTCTAGGTTTCTAAATTTTAAATCTACAATCTTATGTTCTATATCTAACAAATCATTTAGAAAACTTATAAGTATAGCTTTATTCTCTTCTGTACCAAATAGCCACTTAAATCCAAAATCTGTAAATGGGTCTATATATTTGTCTTTTATTGTCATACACATTTTTCAATCCTTTTTTAACCTGTAATATAAACTTTAAAAGCACCAGTTATTTTATATTCTGGGTAAGCTTTAATTATGGTGTTGTTAACTATGTTTTTATGTTTAGAGTTCCCAAATATCGTTTTAAATGCTAAGTGATTTTTAGGGTCGGCGAATCTCATTTAAGTTCCTTTTTTTATTATGGGTATTTTAGCTAAAATTATAAAATAAATAATGTATTAAAAAGTCTAAGGGTTAATATAATACTTTGTTTGAGTTGAAAAAATTAATAAGTTAAGAGTTGTTTTTTAGTTCTTCAATAGTTACTTCAAGAATAGTACATATTTGACTAAAAATTTCTTTTGCAAAATCATAAAACTCTTTAGCATCATTAAGTGTTGGTTTTCCATTTGGAAGAAGTCCCATATCTCCAGGATAACGAGATTCTATGTAGAGTAAATCTAATGTTGTTAATATATCGTAATTAATTTCTAATGTTATATTTAATTTACTTACTAGGGTTTCAAGCTTATGTACTTTAGGGACAGGTATTGAAGCATTTTCTAAAATTGCTTTAAAAGATTTTTCTATTGCTTGTTGAGAATGAAAAGCAACAATATGTGTTAAAAATGAATCATCTAACATATATTCAATAGTTTTTAAGTCGCTGTAACTTGCTTTAAGCCACTCTTTTGCTTGAAAGTTAGCCATAAATTTTTATACCCTTACCTAAAATTTCTTTACTAAACATACTACCAATTTGCATAAATTTTTCATTCATAGCTTTTGTATGAGTAATAACATCTATAGGTATGATTTTTTGAAGGTCGCTTATAGCCTTTGATATTTTAAGTTTTATATCCATATTTTCTTTGAAATTTTTTGGTATAAATTCATCTTTGGTTACAACATATAAATCTATATCGCTGTCTTCATTTGGAGTACCATAAGCATAACTACCAAAAAGTACAATTTGTTCAATATTCAATGGTTTTAATCGTTCAACTATATCCAATTTTATATTTTCTATATCAATCATGGTATTATTTTATCTTAAAACTATAATTAAACTACTTAAAAATCAAGTAGCTTAATTATAAA
>Ga0256837_1002580_pt1 | contig 11107 bp, 7 predicted proteins | sample 4562384metaG_FD_185976 | JGI IMG/M metagenome (GOLD analysis project Ga0256837, IMG submission 185976) | Hydrothermal vent microbial communities from Guaymas Basin, Mexico - 4561-384 | ecosystem: Environmental > Aquatic > Marine > Hydrothermal vents | place: Mexico: Guaymas Basin | collected... | reverse complement strand
ATGAAATATGCCAATAAATTATATAAAAAAGTTAAAGCAATGAAAAATAATATTTCAAAACAAAATAAATTTAGCAGTGAGCAAAAAAAACAACTATTATCACATTTAGATAAATATAACAATTATTTTAAAGCTTTAGTTGAAGCTGAAAATTTAATCGGACTAAATAGCAAAGCGGGACTTCAAGGAAAACTTAGAACAGAAGTACATAAATCAGAGAAATTATTAAATAAAATGGCGGTTGATATAGAGGTTGCACTTGAAAAAGAGATAGGTTCTCTTATAAATTTAACTTTAATAATTACAATTATATTAGTAATCCTAATAGTTATTTTAATATTAATGATTACAAAAACTATCACAAATAGTTTAAATAGATTTGAAAATGGAATACTTGGATTTTTTAAATACTTAAATAAAGAGACATCATCAGTGGCTCAGTTAGATGATAGATCAAATGATGAGATAGGTACAATAGCAAAAGTTGTAAATCAAAATATTGAAAATACTAAAAACTTATTAGAAGAGGATCAAAGAGTTATTGATGCGGTTAAAGAAGCTGTACTTACGGCAAAAACTGGATTGTTGAAACAAAAAATTGAAATTTCAACTTCAAATGAGGGGTTAGAAGAGTTAAAAGATGGATTCAATGATCTTCTTGAGGTTGTTTCAAGTAAAGTGTGTGGTAATCTAAATAAAATATCTGATGCATTAAATTATTATGAAAAACTTGATTTTACACATAGAATTACAGGAAATTTAGGTGAAGTATCATATGGATTAAATAATTTTGCAGATATTATCAATAAAATGTTAGTAGATAACAAATCAAATGGTATGACTCTACAAAATAGTTCAAATATATTATTATCAAATGTTGATATACTAAATACGGCATCAAATGAAGCAGCAGCATCTTTAGAAGAAACAGCTGCTGCATTAGAAGAGATCACATCAAATATTGCTAACAATACTGATACAGTAGTAAAAATGGCAAATTATGGAAATCAAGTAAAAGATTCTGTAAACCAAGGTCAAACATTGGCAAACAAAACAACAAAAGCTATGGATGATATAAATGAAGAGGTAACTTCAATAAGTGATGCTATTTCTGTTATTGATCAAATTGCATTCCAAACAAATATTCTATCACTTAATGCTGCCGTTGAAGCTGCTACTGCAGGTGAAGCTGGAAAAGGTTTCGCAGTTGTTGCTCAAGAGGTTAGAAATCTAGCTTCAAGATCAGCAGAAGCTGCAAATGAGATCAAAGCTTTAGTTCAAAATGCAACAAATAAAGCAAATAGTGGTAAAAAAATAGCTGATGAGATGATAGATGGATATACTCATTTAAATGAATCTATTACTAAAACTCTTGATATGATTTCTAATGTAGAGATGGCTAGTAAAGAGCAGCAAAAAGGTATAGAGCAGATAAATGATGCAGTAACTAAACTAGATCAACAAACACAAAAAAATGCATCCGTAGCACAACATACAAAAGAAGTAGCTATACAAACGCAAAATATATCACATGATATCGTAAATGATGCAAATGAAAAAGAGTTTATAGGTAAAGATGATGTTAAATCTAAAGATATTGGTAATAGCAATTTAAAGAATAAAAAGTCTAAAGTTATTGTAACAGCAAGATCAAAAAAAATATCTACTCCAAAAGTAGTTTCAACTCCAAAAGCAAAAGCGGCTACAATCAAAAAAGTAATTAAACCTTCTAATATAAAACCAGTAGTTTCAAATACTTCAGATGATGAATGGGCAAGTTTTTAGTTAAATTTAATAGATATAAAAAAGGACAAAAATGAATCTAAAAATAAAAACTAAATTAAGTCTTGGATATGGAGTAATGATAGCTCTTTTACTTATTATATCTACTGTTACACATAATGGTATAAAATCACTTATAAATACTTCATATTGGGTAGAGCATACTCATGAAGTTATTGAAGTAGGAAAATCAATATCTGTTTCTATGGTAGATATGGAAACTGGACTTAGAGGATATCTAATCACTGGTGATAAAAACTATCTTGAGCCATATTTTAAAGGTAATGAAACTTTTAATAAATTAATTGTAAAAGGACCACAATTAACAAGCGATAATCCTACCCAGGTATCAAGATGGAATGAAGTTAAAGAACTGAAAAATTTATGGATTAATAAATGGGCATCTATTGAGATAAAAAGAAGAGAAAACATTAATAATCATAGTGCTTCAATGAGTGATTTAATAGCAGATATGGAATCAGGTATAGGTAAAAAATATATGGATAATATACGAGCTAAATTGAATGTTATTGTAGAAGCTGAAGAACAAATGATAATAAAACGAACTAAAGATCAAGAAAATACAGCAAATTTTGCTATAAATTTTTCACTTATTGGAACATTAATCGCAATAATATTTGGAATATTAATATCATTTATAATATCAAAAAATATTATAAGTGGATTAAATATTCTACATTCAGGTATTTTACATTTACTAAATTCAAAAGATATTAAAGCGAGAGTTAATTTGGATTCTAAAGATGAACTAGGTCAAATTGCAATAGATTTTAATAGATATTTACAATCAATAGAGGATGGAATCAACCAAGACAATATACTTATCAAAGAAGCAAATGAAGTAACTGCAAAAGTAAAACATGGATGGTATAGTGACTGTATCACATCATCTACATCAAATAAATCACTTGAAGCATTTAAAAATGGTGTAAATGATATGATATTAGCAACTAAAAATCACTTTTCAAATATGAATATTGTGTTAGAAGAGTATGCAAATAATGATTATAGAAATAAATTAGAATTAAAAGGTATAGAAAAAGGTGGTGTTTTTGAATTACTTGTAAATGATATCAATAAATTAAGAGATACAATTACTACAATATTAGTTGAAAATAAATCTAATGGTCTAACACTAGATAATAGTAGTGATATATTACTTGAAAATGTAAAGAAGTTAAATGAAAATTCAAATGTTGCAGCATCAAGTTTAGAAGAAACATCTACAGCTCTTGAGGAAATAACTAGTAATATTACTAATAATACTAATAATATTATTAAGATGTCAGTTTTTGCTACAAATCTTACACAATCATCTTCTGAAGGTAAACAGCTAGCTCAAGAGACAACAAAAGCTATGAATGATATAGATGACGAGGTAAATGCAATAAATGATGCAATTTCAGTTATTGATCAAATTGCCTTTCAAACAAATATTTTATCTTTAAATGCTGCAGTAGAAGCCGCAACTGCTGGAGAAGCTGGTAAAGGTTTTGCTGTAGTTGCACAAGAAGTAAGAAATTTAGCTTCAAGATCAGCAGATGCAGCGAATGATATAAAAAATATAGTACAAATAGCTACAAATAAGGCTAACTATGGTAAATCAATATCTGATAAAATGATAGATGGATATGCTGGGTTAAATGAAAATATAAGTAAGACAATAAATATTATAAAAGATGTAGAAAATGCTAGCAAAGAGCAATTACAAGGTATAGAACAAATTAATGATGCAGTATCTCAACTTGATCATCAAACACAAGAAAATGCTTCAATTGCAAATCAAACAAATATAATTGCAATGCAAACAGATAATATAGCAAAAGTTATCGTATCGGATGTTAATAAAAAAGAGTTTATTGGAAAAGATAAAATAAAAGCAAAAAATATGGTAGATAAAAAAGAATCTAAAACTATATCAAAAGTAACTCCTAAAAGAGCATCTACTCCAAAAGCAGTTATTTCACAAAAACAAAAATCTACCCCAATAAAAAAAGTAATTAAACCTACAAATATAAAACCAGTAGTATCAAATACTTCAGATGATGAGTGGGCAAGTTTTTAATTAAACTTTGCAGTTTGTAAGTAAACTTAGTTTACTTACAACATCACAAGTGGTATATATTTTTTTAAATGATATACCATTTGACTTTAGGTGATTAAATAATTTATCATCTTTATCTTTAAATAGTGTATTATATTCAGTTATTGATTTTTTATTTATATCTAAATTTATCTCTTCAAATGTAGAGTTATCTATAAAGTTATATTCACCAAATAATTCCAACTCTTCCTCTTTTTTATCTCTTAATATTACACAATAGAGTTCATGTTTTGAAGACAATAATGTAAAATCTACAAATTCTAAAAAATCACCTATTAGAAATATTATTGATCTTTTTTTTATTTTATTTAATAGATACTGATTTAATTTTTTATAATCTATTGTATTTCCTATAGGATCAAGTTTTTGAGCCGTATCGTAGTTGATATCTATAATACTTTTATGTTTTGAAGGTTTATAAAATTGTATATTTTTATCACTATAAAATATAGTTGTTAGCATATCATTATTTGAAATTGCACTAAATCCAAGTGAAGTTAATGCCTCTATTGCTATATCCTTTTTTGATTCAAAACCTAATCCACCACTATTAAGATACACTAAAACTATATTTAACTGTTTTGTTTCATTAAATATATTTACACTAGGTTTCATAGTCCTTGCTGTTACTTTCCAATTTATATGTCTTATATCATCAGATGTATTATATTCTCTAACTTCTTTAAAATCAATTCCATTTCCATTAAAAGTAGAATTATGTTCACCAAATGAATTTAAAAATAGTTTTTTTTTAGTTTTAAGAATTATCTCATTTTTATTTATCATGGAGATGGAATTTTTTCTAATATTTTACTAATAATATCATCAGTTGATATATCATTTGCTGTTGCACTATAGTTTAAAATAATTCTATGCCTTAAAACTAAAAATGCAACTTGAGCTATATCATATGGTGTTACAAAATCTTTTCCATTTAAATATGCTTTTGCTTTACATGCCTTATATAGATCAATACTACCTCTTGGACTTGCACCAAAATCAATATATTCTTGTATCTCTTCAAGTCCATATTTTTCAGGTTCTCTAGTAGCAAAAATGATTTTTAAAATATATTTTGAAAGTTCATCATCTATATGAATATTTTTTACCTCTTCTTTTAAATTTTCAAAAATATCTTTTGATATAATTTGATTTATAGTTTCAAATCCTTTTTTAGCAACCCTTTGAACTATTTCAAACTCTTCATTTATAGTGTTATATCCAACATTTACTTTTAACATAAATCTATCAAGTGATGCTTCAGGTAACTCGTATGTTCCATCTTGTTCTACTGGATTTGCAGTTGCAAGTACCATAAAAGGTGAATCAAGTTTAAATGTCTCTTCACCTATAGTAATCTGCTTCTCTGCCATCGCTTCTAATAGTGCAGATTGTACTTTTGCTCCTGCACGATTTATCTCATCTGCTAAAAGTAGATTTGTAAATATTGGACCATGTTTAATTTTAAAGCTGTTATTTTTAAGGTCAAGTATCTCATTTCCTGTAATATCGGAGGGAAGGAGGTCAGGTGTAAATTGTATTCTTTTAAAATCAAATCCCATACATTTTGATATAGAATTAACAGCAGTAGTTTTAGCAATACCAGGAACACCTTCAACTAAAATATGCCCACCACTTAAAAGTGCTATTAACATACTATCTATTAGTTCAGTTTGACCAACTATCACTTTGTGAATCTCTTGTTTTATTTTATTTATCATAATTTATCATACAAGAAAAGTATACTTAAGTCAATAAAATATTAAAATTAACAAAGTAAGTAATTTCTTTTTTTATTTTAAATAAAAAACCTATAATTTAAATATTTTTGTGTAAAATAAAACTATGAAAAATATATTATTGGTATTGACACTTATTTTTACAATATTATCTATCTTTTTTTACAACTATTATACTATAGAGATAGAAAAACTAAAAAAAGATATTTATCTAAATAAAAGTTATGAACTAAGAAATGAACTTAAAGTATTGATTAAAAAAAAGCAGGGAGATACGGCTGCTCTTACATATATTCTAAGTCAAGATAGTAATATAAAAGATGCGTTAATATTTAATAAGAAAGATTCAATTGATTTTACAGATATAATTAAAGGGTTGACAAATATTGGTGAATTTAAGAATATTTGGATTCAAATTTTAGATAAAGATGGTAATAGTTTTTATCGAAGTTGGACTTTAAATGTTGGAGATAATGTTAGATCTATAAGAAAAGATGTAGCTAAAATGTATAAAGATCCTAAACCTATGAATCAGGTTAGTACTGGTAGATTTGATATGTCATTTAAAACAATGGTGCCAATCTTTGATAAAAAAAAATTTATTGGTATGATTGAGATGATTTCACATTTTAATTCAATTGCTATAGTTTTAAAGCATAAATCTATTGATCCAATAATGGTTGTGGATAAAAGTTATACAAGAAAATTTATAGATCCTTTAAGTAGATTATTTATAGGTGATTATTATGTGTCAAATAAAAATGCATCACCAGAGTTAATGAAAAGAATAGAAAATTATGGGATAGAGAGTTTTCTGAGTATAGATGATTATATGCTTTTTGAAGATTATTTAGTAACTATGTATGAAATAAGAAATATAAAAAATGGACCTATGGGGTATATTTTACTTTTTTATAAACTTGATCAGTTGGATATGAGAACAATTCGTGAATATGAGATAAACTTTTTAATTAGATTTATGATTATTATTGTTTTTATATCTTTAGTAGTTATTTTACTTATTAATAAAAAATATCTAAAGCAATTAAATAAAAAAGTTAAAGAGAAAACATTTGATATTTCAAAGCAAAAAGAGGAGCTAAAATCTTTAGTAACATTATTTGATGCAAATGTTATTTTCTCAAGAACAGATCTAAAAGGTTATATTACATATGTAAGTGATGCTTTTTGTGATATTTCTGGATATACAAGAGAAGAGTTAATTGGTCAAAATCATAATATAATTAGACATGAAGATATGACAAAAAGTTTTTTTAGAGATTTATGGATTGAGTTAAGAAAACAAAAAGAGATTACCGCAGAAGTAAAAAATAGAAAAAAAGATGGTAGTTATTATTGGGTTGTATCAAACTTTTCTTCAACATTTGATACTAATGGCAAACATATAGGATATAGTGCTATTCGTCAAGATATTACAGCAAGAAAAGAGGTTGAGTTTTTGCAGCAAGAGATTGAAGAAACTCAAAGAGAGGTTGTCTTTACTATGGGTTCTATTGGTGAGAGTAGAAGTAAAGAAACTGGAAACCATGTAAAAAGAGTTGCTGAGTATTCAAAAATAATGGCACTTCATTATGGACTATCTGCTGAAGATGCTGAGATGTTAAAACAAGCAAGTCCAATGCATGATATTGGAAAAGTTGGAATACCTGATTCTATTTTAAATAAACCAGGTATATTAACAGATAATGAGCGTAGAACTATGAATCTTCATGCATCACTTGGTTATGATATGCTTAAAGTATCAAAAAGACCTCTGCTTAAGATGGCTGCAACTATAGCATATGAACATCATGAAAAATGGGATGGTACAGGATATCCAAATAACTTAAGTGGTGAAGATATTAGTATTTATGGAAGAATAACAGCAGTTGCAGATGTATTTGATGCATTAGGAAGTGATCGTTGTTATAAAAAAGCTTGGGATGATGAAAAGATTTTTAAACTCTTTACACAAGAGAGAGGAAAGCAGTTTGATCCAAAATTAATAGATATATTTTTTAATAATATTGATGAGTTTTTAAAGGTTAGAGATACTTTTAAAGATAATTAATCTTTTATTACTAATAAAAATAATATACTTAACATTATAAATAACAAAGGATTTATTATAATTTTATATAAAAAAACATTAGTGGAACAGTTTCAAATATTTTGTAAGAAAAACAAACCAAAAACATATGAAGATGCTGTTAATTTTTTCTCTATTTTTGGTGGATTAGATATCTATGTAGATATGACTTTATCACTTGATGAAGCAATAGAGAAATATATTTTAAATAAGTATAAATATTTAAGAAATGATATAAATGAACTTACAAAAGGTGAATTACTTTATAGTACTATATTAACAGGACTTGCTATTGGCGATAGAAGAACAAATTCAGCATTTAAAAAAGCAAAAGTATCATTTGATGATGGTATAGAAAAAATTGATGAATTATGTGATTTAAAAGTCTTAAAGCTTGAAAAGTCTTTACAAAAGTTTTCATCTTTAGATGATCAATATATAGTATCAGAGAAGCTTTTATTTACTACACCATTTGCTAGATTTTGGTTTGCTTTTATATCTCCTATATTTAAAGGTATCAAAGATGGTAACTATGAAGAATTTAATAAAAAGTATTCTAATAGAAAAGTAGAATTTGTAAATTTAGTTTTTGAACAACTATCACATGAGTTAATAAAACTTTCAATTGGTGATAAAAATATTAAGCAAATTGGACGATACTGGGATGATGATCTTGATATTGATTTACTTGTAAGAACTAAAGATGGAAAAACAATAGCGGGAGTTTGTAAATATACAAACTCTAAAGTTAAAAAGAGTGAATTAAATATATTAAAAGATAAATGTAAAAAAGTAAAAATAGATGTAGATATGTTTGTTATGTTTTCTAAAAAAGGATACAGTAATGAACTAAAATCCTTAAAAGGTGATACTCTTAAGCTTTATACAGTTAAAAGTTTTAGTCAATTAGTATAGTTTATAAAAATCAACTAAAATATTAAGTACTAGAGTTTATCTCTTGGGATAAACTCTAGTACTGTAGCATTTATACAAAACCTTCTTCTACCATCAGCTCTTGGAAAAACATGTCCAAGATGTATGCCACTTTTTTTAGCTAAGATTTCTATTCTATGCATACCATAGCTAAAATCATCTTTTTCAATTGTTGAATCATCTACTGCCTTATAGAAGCTTAACCATCCAGATCTTGAGTTAAATCTATCTTTAGTATCAAAAAGTATATCCCCTGATAGTTTGTCTACAAACACACCAACAGGAGTATTTTTAAAGATATCATATTGTTTACAATATCTTCCATCTGTCCCTTTATTGAATGCCACATTATAACTTTCGGTATCTTTACCTAATTTAAACTTTCCTAGTAGCTTATAAAACTCTTTATTATTAAGAAAACCTTTATGAGATGCTACCTCTACCCCATTATCAATAAATAATATAGTTGGTGTTGCATTTAGTTTACTTTTTATTTTAAACTCTTTTAGATCATTTGCAAATAGAGTTCTAAGAGGGATTGTTCCTTTATATGAAGATGTAACAACTTTTTCAAACTTTTCACAATAAGGACAGTATGATTCAGATTTTATCACTATAATCTCTTTACCACCAAGAGGAATAACTTTATCATGTTTTATTATTTCTTTTTTAAATTTTATCCCTGTACTATGATTTGGACAATATCCATTTGGATGTTTTTTTAAGTAATCTTGATGATAGTTTTCTGCATTCCAAAATTTAGTAAGTTTTTTAATCGGTGTAGTTATTTTTCCAAATCCACCATTTATTAATAGCTCTTGATATATATCTTTTGTAGAGTTTGCTATATTCTTTTGATTTTCATTAGTATAGAATATAGCACTTCTATAGTTATTTCCTATATCATTACCTTGACCATTTATTTGTGTTGGATCATGTATCTCCCAAAATGATTTTATAAGTTTCTTTGCATTTACTTTGTCATTATCAAATTTTACTTTAACGGCTTCTGTATAATTTATTATTTTATCATTGTTTGGAAGAGTTCTATACTTTAGTACTTTTTTATATGTAGGATTAGCATAGTTACCACCCACATATCCAGACTTCACATCTATAACGCCATCAATATTTTCAAAATGTTTCTCAATACCCCAAAAACAACCTGCAGCAAATACTATCTCTACTATCATTATTTCTCCTATCTAGTTTGGAATTTTTATTTTAAATAAACTCATCAGATATTGTTTCTCCAAATTCCCAAAATAGGTTTTTCAAAATTCTTTTATCCTTTATTTTACTATCTAACTCATCAAAATCATCATTAAAACGTTCAATATATCTAAAAACTTCAGCAAGTATTGATTCTCTATCTATATCTTTACTTTTCGTATTTAGAGCAGATTTTAATATTTTTTGATCAAACATTTGAGTTTTTTTCAAAATATTTATATCATATCTCACTGCATTAGATACATATTCAACATCACTATGAAAGTTTTCACATAAATTGTCAAAACAACCTAACTTACTAACAAATCTTTTATCACTTAATAATGATTTATCAATATATCGTAGTACTTTTTGTTTTAGACTTGTTTCATACAACAGATTCATTAAATCAATAATAAAATATTTATTTCTTTTTAAATTTGTTGCATACCTTAGGTTTTCAATATTTCTAGTTGTAGCTAAAAGTGATATCTCATGATCTAATCGAAATGACTCTGGCATATGTTCTAAAATAGGTGGATAATATTTTGACTCACCTAGTCCTACCTCTTTAGTCGCTGCTACCAATGCTAACTCTCTACTCCCTTTTAAATTTTTACCTATAAATATGTATGATCTATTATATTTTTCTATTGCTCTTTTTGCAAATTCAAAATCCTCTAAAAGTTTAGCATTAGTCATTTTTAAAATATCATCACCTAAATTATTTTCTTGAATTTGATAGTTCCACATATCTTTTTTTGCTTGATTTTCAGGAGATACATTTCCTGAAGATATACCTAATAATTGAATAATAACTCTTTTATTATTAAAATGATCTGGGTGTATTGCTTGCAGTAGTAAGTTTTTATCTTTCCAATATTGTACATTTCCAAATATAGTATTTATAATAGTTTTCATTCAAAGTCCTAGAGCATTATTAGATTTTAGACGTTTTATAAAATATTATACTATAATCTTTTTAAAGCCTTATAAACTCGATAAATACAAGGATTATAGTTAGGTAAATCCGACCATACACAATATTTTACAAATTTAAAGTAATAAACAATATCAGATAGAGTAATTTATATTTAAATCTTGGCTTAATGAAACTTTCGGGGGTTTAAAAACTTCATTAAACTTAGGTACAATATAAGTAAATAAAGGATTTTTTATAATGGATTATAAAAAAGTACCAAAAATTGTCCAAAATGCTCTTCTAAA
>Ga0256837_1002579_pt1 | contig 11110 bp, 12 predicted proteins | sample 4562384metaG_FD_185976 | JGI IMG/M metagenome (GOLD analysis project Ga0256837, IMG submission 185976) | Hydrothermal vent microbial communities from Guaymas Basin, Mexico - 4561-384 | ecosystem: Environmental > Aquatic > Marine > Hydrothermal vents | place: Mexico: Guaymas Basin | collected... | reverse complement strand
GCGAGTTTTTTTGCATTTTCAGGAGATAAAATCTGCTGTCAGTCCCAGCTTTCAATACCAGGAGATTTGCCAATTATTTTAACATCTTCTAGTATCACTGCTCCTTTAAAAAATTCTAATATTTTTTTTACATTAAATTCATTTTCGTAAGGATTCATAGTACAGGTTGAATATACTACAATTCATCAAGGTTTAACAGTTTTTAGTGCAGAAACTAGAAGTTGAAATTGAGTTCAGGATATTTTGTTTATTTCTTCTTTTTTCCAAAATTTTAAAGAAAAGTCAGATTTAAATCCTGTCCCTTCACCCGAACAAGGTGCATCAACTAAAACTTTATCAAAAGTTTCAGGCAAGTTTTTTCAAAAAGCAAATCAATTAAAAGCAGTTATTCAACTATTGAAAATTCCCATTCTATTTAAATTGTGCGCTAATGCTAATATTCTAGATTTGTTGACATCATTTGATACTATGAATCAGAGCTTGGAGGTCTGAAGAGTATCTGAAGAGTTTTGGAGAAACTTAGAATATAGATATTGTAAATAGTCTCATAACTGAACAGATTTACCACCTGGAGCAGCAGATATATCTAGTATTAGTTCACTCGGAAAATCTGAGAAAGTATCTTCTAATAAAGTCTGATAAATATTTTTTCAGCCTTTTTCAGACTTTTTTTTCAGATTTTTTAAGTTAAATAAAAATCTTGCTGGCATTCAAGCAGCTACTTCTTGGATATAGAAAAATCAAGATTGATGCCGGAAGGTTTTTCATAAAGGTATCTGGGTATCTTGTCTGTCAACATAAAAAACATCTATAGGTATAATGCTATCTTTTTCATTAATAAATCATGGATTTGTTAGTTTTCGTCAATCTGGTTGAGTTTCTTGAGCGAATTCTTCAGGTAAAATTTTATGTAAATTGATTTTTATAGATTTTTTTAGAGGCAACTGACAACTGTCAATGAAAGCTTGAAATTCTTCTTCAGTTTTGAAAGCTTTTTTGATTTCTTGTAGATATTTTTCAGAAATGTTTGACATATCGGTTTAAAATAAAAAATTAAAGTTTTAAAATTAAAAATAATTAAATTTTTTTTAAAAGCAAAGAAAATTTAATTGTTTTATTGGAGTGTAATTTAGCAAGTTTATTCGAAAAGTATAAAATTTTTATATTATTCGAGTATAAATTGAATAAGATTAAATTTTTAATTAAAAGATTTTTTGTTGAATTTTAAAAGTGTTGAAAAAAAAAGTATTATTTATATTCTCAGCTATGTTTTATATTATAAAATTGATACTGATGAGAAAAATAGGAGTTTGATTAATTTGATTTTTATTTGTTGTGGTTTTATGAGGTTGTCAAATTTGAGAATTACAAGAAAAACAAACAAAACAGGAAAAACAAGTAACTCAAAAAGAATATAAAGAACAAAGTAATCAAAAAGAGCAAAAGGGACAAGATAGTCAAGAAAAGCAGAAGAAACAATTAGAAAGTGTAAATCAATCAAAAAATCAATCTAAAATAAAGCAAGTTAGTATGGATTTGTTAAAGAAGAAAGTAGAGGAGTATCTTAGAAAACATAATATATCTTTATCTTGAGGTGGTTCTGTATGATATATTACTTGACAGAAATGTGGAGATAATATTATATTTATTCTTGGAAAAAAGATAAGGTTTGATTATGGTCATGAAGAATCTTGGAATATCGGATATGTAGTGTTTGATTCTAAATGAAAGATGATAGATAAATTAATTTTGTTAGGTCAAATATGAGATAATATTGGTTATTTATGCAAAAATAAGAAATTAATTTTATATCATTTTTGAGGAGAATCTGATAAAAGTGGAGGTTTTATATATAAGAAAATCTTAATTAATTGAGAAGAGTATTACACTTGAATTGAGTTAATGAATAAATTTGATCCTTATATGAATGATTTTTATTACTATTATTTATTTAATGATAATTGAGTAATAACAAAGTGATCTTTAACTTATAATAGTGGTTTTCCTTTGAAAGTTATTAAATTTTTAAATCAATTTTATAAGGATGTTATGTCTGAAAAAATAAAATGGAAAAATTTTTATGATGCATATGTACCTTTGTTTTTTATAACAAAACAAGATTGTGGTGAGTATACAATTTATAAACTAAATTATGCTATAAAGTCTTTGGATTCTGATAATAAAATATTAACTTGAAATATTTTATCTTATATAGAAGATAAGAAAAGAAATTATATTAGTGAACCGATTTATTATATTAATCTGGATGAAGAATTTTTTAATAGAAGAATTAACAAATTAGTTTGTGATAATTGAAAAATTTATTTATATTCTGCTCAATATCATAAAAAAAATTCTAAGAAATTTGAAGATACTAATTGATTGCTTATAAAGCAAAAAGAAATTTTAAATAAGAATTGATGGGAGTATAAAGATTTGAATGTTTGTAAATTTGGATTGTCAGGAGATTATTATTCTGAGTTAAAATGTGTGATATTGCAAAATGTAAAATCTAATGTAATAAAAGAAAAAATTTATTGTTTTGATAATGATCCTTCATGGAACAAAGATAAAGAAGCCGTAAGAAAATGTTTAAAATTTATAAAAGTTTTTAAAAATGAGGTTAATGATGTGGATGAATTGATTGATACTTTTTATAACAAACTTATAAGAAAAATGAGAGAAAAAGTTAAAAAGGAAAGATAAGGAAGACAGTTTAATGGAAAATGAAGAGTCCTATTAAAATTTAGATAAATTTGACAAATTCTAAAAATTGAATACAATTTTATTGTTTTAAATTATTAAAGATACTTTCGGAAAATGTGAGTAGAAACAGTTTTACACTTAGATAAAAGTTTTGAATTTTGAAAGAAATCTAATATTGGTGAAAAAAAAGAACATATGCCTAAACAACCAGAATGGTTAAAGTTAGGGAAATTTTTAGATGGGACTAAACTTGAGAAGGGATGAGAAATAGAAGTTGAGTTAGAATGAAAACAAATTAAATTTATTTTGACAAAAGATGGAGAATTTCTAGTTAGTTTGAAAGATCAAAAATTTATAAACGAGATAAAAATAGATGAAAATGTTTCTGAAGTTAGATTTTTTAGAGATCATCTTTTTTATAAGATCGAAGATAAAAATCAAAATTCAAAAAGAGAAATTATTGTATCTGATGGAGAACAAGTAGATTTGACAGATTTACTTGAAGAAGTAATGTGAGAAATTTATTATAATGATTTATTTAAAATGTTAAATGATACAACAGATGTCTGAAGTGATGAAAATTAGTCCTGAAGCTTCTGATAATAAATTGTTTGAAACTAAAAATTTACCTAAAACTTCTACTAAAGATATTAAGTCCATTGTTAGCAAAATACAACAAAGGGAAAAACAAGTAAAGGATCAAGAAAATCCAGATGCAGTGCTTTATAAACAATTACATAATATAAATTTTAATGTTGAAAGCTGAAAAAAAATTACAAAAGGAGAAATAGAGTTTCAAATAGGTGATATTATTTGAAAAGTAAATATTGATAAAGATTTGTTGATAATTTGAGATAAAGAATATAAAATAAGATTACCTAAATGAGCAGATTTAGTTGCAGTTAGAATAGAAGTTTCTGAATGAAAAATATATTTAACTTGAAAAAAATTTTTTATTTCAAAAACAGGAAGTGTAAATATGGAAGTTTTTAAAGATTTTGTAGTAGATCTTTTCTTTCATCCTTGAAATAGAAAAATACCAGTTGGGAAAGATACAGTTGGATTAACTATGAGATAAAAATTACTTTAACCACCAATCATTTAAATCATAGTCATACCAAAATTGAAATTTATTGTTTGTAGCTGGAATTAGAGGAGTTTTATTGTTATTAGGATTTATTAAACCAGATTGAAGTCAATAGTATAATAAGCTACATTTTAAAAGATTTATATTTTTTGTTATATCTTTTTTTAGGTTTTTTGGATTTTTAATGTTTGTTAGATCTATTTTACTTTTTGATATTTTTTTACAATTTTCTATTTCTCTAAATATAGCTTCTTTTACTAGTCATTTGTTAACTAAGCATTCATAGTTGTGAAAGCATTGTAATTCATTTTTTTCTTTTGCTATATTGTCTGCTTGCTGGAGTATATAAAATTGGTATTCCAGTAATGCTTTTTGAAAAAACTCTTCTAATTTTTGTTGATAAAATTTTATAGTTTTTTCATTGAGATTTTTGTTTTTTATTGAGTTTAAAACTGTTAGATATTGATTAAACCATACTAACATACTTTTTTCGTGTTTTCAAGTTCTTCATAATACTATTGCTACCAAAGTAGGAGTTGCTTTTGGAACTTTTGGATCAAAAGAAGCTATCTTATACCATTGAGCAGCTTTTTCGCTGTCTTGTAAAAAGAACCACCGATCAAAAGCTCATTGAGATGGTACTTGGTAGTCTATACAAGGTTTAATTAAATCATTCCAAAGCTTTCAAGTATGTGTGAAAACAGCTTTGTAAAATTGATCTAAAGGTAAATTTATAATTTTTTCTATTTTGTATTTGTCACATGTAAAAAAAATTCACTTTTCTCCTAATTTTACTGCATTTATTCGGCTTTGTTTCTTTTTTTCTAAAGGAAAATCTTGATACATTACTTTTGAAATAGGGATTATCAATTCTCAGAAAAAGTATGGATATGACCAATAAGGAGAAAGATTAGTGAGATTATCTAACATACCATAAAGATATGGCATATCAGTAGATCTCATAACACTTCAAACATATTGAATACTTGATATCCAAATAAGATCTGCATAGAATTGTTGATTAGGTATTATCAGACAATTTTTTTTGTTTTGGTGACATTTTTTAATATATTTTTTTATTGTTTCATTTCTCCAAACCAAGATAGGATTTTCGTCTTTTAAATAGAAGAATTTTTTGTAATAGTTTTTATAATTTCAAGTTAGATGAAAGTTTAAAAAGTTTATCTGGTTGTCATAACTTAGTTGGTGAGCTATTATAATGATAGGGATGAAAATTAATATAATCAAAACACTAGTTATCTTTTTGAGCATTTTACTTTAATTAGAATTTATAAATATATTTATTATCTCATTCCAGAAAGTTTCTATAGGAAGTCTACCTGTCTTAATATTATGTTCCAAATTGATTAATTTTTTAAATATATTTTTTAATTTCTCTTCTTCAAGAAAAATTTTATCCAATTTATTTAATCTTTGTTTAACAACAAATGGATGAAGTTTTAATTTTTCTCATATTTGTTTTGGATTATTAAATCATCTTTTGGAAAGAGTAGCTATTAGTAAAGAATTTTTAATTCCCCAATATAAAAGTCATAAAAAACTTAGAGGTTCCAATTTATTTTTTATTTTTTGTAGATTTTTAAGTCAAATTTCTGGCTGAAAAATTAGTTGATCTAATAGTTTAAATTGATCTATATTTTCTTGAGAAGAAATATAATAATTTATTATTTTAATTTGTTCTTCTTCTTTATCAGGAAGTCATATAAGTTTTAATTTATTAATTTCAGATTCCATTTTAAAAAGGTCAGTTCATACTTTTTCTAATAATACAGAGATAGTTTTTGGTTTTATGTTAGGTATATTTGTTTTTATAAAATTTTCTATTTCTTTGATAGAAGGTTGTTTAAATTCTTTTATTTCAGCTTTTTCTTTTAATAATTTGAATATTTTAGTCCTTTTATCAGGTGAAAAACTTACCAAGACAATAACATCTTCTGAAGGTATTTTATCTAAGTTGTTAGCAAAAAAATCATCCAACTTTTTAGTTTGATTTTCAGGTATTTTATTGGTTTTGTCTGTATCTTTGGGATATCATCGTATAACTACAAATTTTTTTGAAGAAAAAAGACCTCAGCTAAATATAGAATTAATTATTTCTTCAGATTTTAAATTTTCAGGTTTGAAAATATGAATATTTTCTTTTGAATATTTTTTTTCAAAAGCTTTTTTTCGTTTTTCTATAGTTTTTATTATTCAATATTTATTTTCTCAGGTAAATAAAAAAATCATTTATTTTTTGTTGAAAAAGCTAAATCATTCTTTAAATTTTTTAATTAAACTTTCTTATTTTTCAATCTTAAACTATCATGAAAATTTTAAGATTTAGTTTAAAGGGTCTTTTAGATGTGGTATCTAAAGTTTTTGATGAGAATTTTTCGGGTTTTGTTTTTGAAGTAGAAGCTAATCTTTCTAGGATAAAGTATAGTAAAAAATATTTACATTTAGAGTTAGTTCAATTTGACGAGGATGGTAAACTTTTAGCTAAAGCAAAGTGAATTATTTTTGACCAAAATATTATTGAAAAATTTAAGGCTACTGTTAAATGATGAGATTTTAAAACTTTAAAAAAATATTATTTTATTTTTCGTGGAAGAATTTCTTTCCATTCTGAATATGGATTTACTATTATTATTGAAGATTTTGATTATAAAATAACGGAGGATATAGATTTGATTTTAGAAAAATTAAAAAAAGAAGGATTGTTAGAGAAAAATAAAATATTACCTATGCCATATCCTCCTTTCAAAATAGCGATTATTTCTTCTTCTACTTCTGAAGGGCTTAAAGATTTTTTAACTATTCTAAACAATAGCGGTTATTTGTTTGAATTCTATTTTTATGAAAGCGCTATTCATTGAAATAAGGCTAAGGAGGAGGTTTTACAAAGTTTAAGGAATGTTTATAAAGATATTTTAAAATGAAGAAAGATAGATTTTATAGTAATTTTGAGATGAGGTGGATGATCTCATTGAATTTTATGGCAAAATGATTATCAAATAGCTAAGGCAATTTGTTATATGCCATCCCCGGTTATAGTAGCTATAGGTCACACTTCTGATAGATTTGTTTTAGATGAAGTGGCTAAAATTTCGGCAAAAACTCCTTCTGAAGCTGCTTACTTTTTAATAGATTTGGTTAGAAATTTTGAAAAGCAATTAGATGATTTTGTTGAATATATTAACGATGAGATTAAATTTAGATTAAAAGAATATGATAAGCATCTTGATTTGTTGAAAGTTAAAATAGAGGATTTAGTAAGTTATAAAATAGATTATTACGCTAATAAATTAGATAATTTGTATGAATTTATTAATAGTTTTGATTTGAAGAAATTGTTGAATAAGTGATTCGCTATTTTAGTTGATGAAAATAGAAAGGTTTTATCTAAGACGTATATTAAAAATTTAAAAGAAGGAGATATTATAAATATACTTGTTTTTAATGGTAAAATAATAAAAGCTAAAATAATTGATATTATATAAATTTGACAAATTTTTAGAATTGTTTAAAATTTGTATTGTTTTATTTTGTAAAAACATAGGATTATGATAAATTTGAAAAAATCGATAAACGAATTTCATAATTTATCTAAACAAGAAAAAATAAAGAGGTTAAAAGCTATGCTTGAAGTAGTTAGAGAAGATGGTAATATATTTGATGATTTATATCAACTTTTAGAAATTGATCCTGATATAAATGAAGAGATTGTAAATTTGATTTATGAATCTATGGTTAAGGCTATGTATTCTTTGCAAGTTGAAGATATAGAAAGAGAAATTGAAAAAATGGAAAAAATAAAGACTAAGTTGAAGAATTTATCAAAAGATGAGGAAAAAGAAAAACAAGACGCTGAAAAGATTTTAGATATTTTATAAATTGAGACTAATGGCTACAAAAAAGAATGTTTTGGGAATAGATTGGTGAAAGAAATATATATGATTAGCATATATAAACAGGGGAGCTAATGATATGATAATGCCTATAGGATATGTTATTAATGGGCCAAGTGCTTTTTTTGAATTAGGGGACATAATTGCTAGATACAATATTGGCAAGATAATAGTATGAGTTCCAAATGACGAGGATGTTAGGGAACATATAGAAAGATTTGTTGAACAATTAAAGATGATAGTAGAAGATATTCCTGTTGATTTAGTTTCAGAAGATTATACTTCAGTACAAGCTCAAGAAGTACAATGAGAATTTAGAAAGACAGAAAAGGAAGATACGATTGCTGCTATGAAAATACTAGAAAATTATATTAAAAATTTGCCAAAAAATTAAAAATAATTATAATTTATCTGTAACATTAATTTTATATAAAAATAACAGAGAAACAAAATGAAGCCTACAAACAGTGTATTAAAAGAGAATTTGTTAGCTTTAATTATAGCGTTTATATTGGCTTTTTCTATAGCTTTTATAATTAGCAAAGTTAACTTTTTGAAAGCAGATATAATGGGAGCTAAAAATCAACAAAGTCAATTTACAAATGTAGATTTTGAAGTCAAAAAGGATAGTAAATCTTTTAAGGTTATAGCAGATAAAAATTTCGAAGGAGTTCAAAATATTATTTTTGATATTTTGTTTGATCCTCAAAGAGTAGAAATAAAAGATGACAATATTTTAGCTGATGATTATTCTATGACTCAAATAGATACAGGACATATAGAAATAATAGTTAATAATTTATGAAAGATAGAGAAATGACAAGAGGTTTTGAAATTGGAAAATATAGATTGAAATTATGTTAATTTGGGCGGTATACAGATACTATTTACAGATGGTAGTTTACAATCTGCTTTTCAAATAAAAATAAATAGATAAAAATTTTATTTAATAAATTTATGTCGAAAAATGACAAGAATAAAATTTGTTTTTTTAAGTATTATAATGTTATTTTTTACTTTTGCTTTTTGAGCTGAGGTAGACCACTTTGTTGTGGAAGTTAAACCAAATCCTACAAAAGTAAATCAAGCAAATGATTTGATTATAAAAGCAGTAGATGTAGAGGGTAATGTAGTTACAGACTATGAGGGAGATGTATTAATGACTGTTACAGATTCAAATTGACAAGATGTTACTGATAATCAAGATATTGTTGTATTACCTGATGATGGAGTAGCAACATTTACAGTAGATGATGAAGGTGTTAAAACTTATTCTAAATGACTTATATTTAAAAAGTCAGGAACTTATACTATCGAAATATCTGATTTAACACATGAAGATATATCTGGTCAAACAAAGATACAAGTAAATGACGAAGGTGGAAAGAAATATTCTGCTAAAATAACTATAGATTCCCCTATAAATGGTTCTAAAGAATCTAAATTGCCTATAGATGTTAGTGCTACTACTGATTCTCCTAATAGTGTTTATCAAATTTATGTAGATGGTAAAAAAGTAAAGGAGTGATTAACAGATCAAAATGGACAGATAAACGATAATATAGACAATGTTAATCCAGGAGAGCATTCTATGTATATAAAATTGTTAGACGTAGAAGGTAATGAAATTTGAAAGTCTGAGGAAGTCCATTTTTCTTATCAACCACCTAAGAGTGGAGATTTATTCAAGAAAATTAGTATTTATCCATCAAATACTGTAAAGGTTGGAGAACAAGTTGTGTTTGAAGTAGAAACAGATTCATCTGTGAATAGCGCAGAAATTAAAATATGAGATTTGTGAACTTTTCCTATGGATAAAGAAGGTGATGGAAAATTTAAATTAACATTAAATATGGAACAACCATGAGATTATTCTATTGATGTTTTGTTATATGCTAATTGACAAACAAAGACTTACAACAATGTCGCAAATATTGAAATTAAGCAAGTAATCGCAATTAAAAATGTAAAAATAAAACCTCATCCAGAGCAAAAACAAATAGAGGTAAGTTGGGATTATACTTGAGATCCTAAAAAGTTTAAAGTTTTATATGGATTAGATAAAAATAATTTAAATCAGTTTAAAATCGTAGATACTAATAAGGCTATCTTAACATGAATTGAAAAAAATAAAATTTATTATATACAAATTGTTCCTTTAGATGAAAATTGAAATGTTGTTTGAGAAGCTTCTAATGTTTTAGAAGTTAGTCTTGATATGAAACCGTCAGCTCCTAGATGCGTTGTTAAGGATATTAAACTAAAATTGAAAACCGTAAATGGACAGCATTATATTATTTGGGATAAAGTAGATTGAGTGAATAAATATATTATTTATGTAGCTGATAAGCCTGATGGGCCTTTTGAAAAACTAGGAGAGACTACCGAAACAAAATGGGAATATCCTTTTGATCCAGATGCTAAAAAAGTTGTTTATAAATATTTTAAAGTAGAAGCTGTATGTTCCGATGGTTCAACAGTACAGATAGATAAAGTTAAAAAAGTTAAAGTATGACCTGCTCATACTATATTGTTATTGTTGATTGTAGGTATGTTAATATATTCACTTATGAAATTAAATTTAGTATACAAAGATTAGTTTAATGGCGAGCTTATAAGCTCGCCATTTTTTCTTGAAAAAGAAAAATAAATTTATATATTAAAGAGTAACCCGTAAAGGGCTTTTTAATTTATAATTAAAAAAAATGGTTAAGGTAGTGGTAAATAGTGAAGGTTGTATAGGATGTGGTGCGTGTGTTGCTATTTGTTCAAATGTATTTCAGTTTTGAGATGATAACAAGTCACATGTTGTTAAACAACCAGAAACAGAAGAAGAAATAAAATGTGCTAAAGAAGCTGCCGAAGCTTGTCCTGTACAAGTTATAGAAATAGAGGAATAATTTATGGTGATTTTAAAGTTTTATATTTTTATATTAAAATATGCAAAGAACATTAGTTATTTTGAAGCCAGATGCTGTTACAAGAGGTATTACTTGAAAAATAATAGACAGATTGGAATCTAAAGGGTTAAAACTTGTTGCATGTAAAATGGTAATGTTGAATGAAGAAATTTTAAGAGAACATTATTCTCATCTTGTTGATAAGCCTTTTTTCCCTGATATTGTGAAGTTTATGACTAGTGCCCCTGTTATTTTACAAGTTTGGGAAGGTGTAGACGCTGTAGATGTAGTAAGATTGATGACAGGAGTTACAAATGCTAGACAGGCACAACCTGGTACAATAAGAGGTGATTTTGCTATGTCTGTTGCTAGAAATGTTATTCATGCTTCAGAATCTCCTGAAATAGCAGAACAAGAAATTAAAAGATTTTTTAAAGAAGAAGAGATTTTTTCTTATAAGAGATTAGATGAAGATATGCTTTATGAAGAGGATGAAAAATAATAAC
>Ga0256837_1002578_pt1 | contig 11112 bp, 8 predicted proteins | sample 4562384metaG_FD_185976 | JGI IMG/M metagenome (GOLD analysis project Ga0256837, IMG submission 185976) | Hydrothermal vent microbial communities from Guaymas Basin, Mexico - 4561-384 | ecosystem: Environmental > Aquatic > Marine > Hydrothermal vents | place: Mexico: Guaymas Basin | collected... | reverse complement strand
CTTCATAAAAAATTTCTAACCCTTTGTTATAGTTGTGTTGGTTAGTATATGCTAATGCATGACTAATTATATAGTTTATTTGATTACTATTCATACTCAATACTTTTTAATATATTTATATACTGATTTAATATATCTAGAATTTGTTGACACCATAAATCTTTTGTTTTTAATAATATCTTGTGATCTCTTTTTTCTTTATCATTGAAATAATAGTTTATATAATTATTTATCGTTTTCATAAATCCAAATGTTACGTTTAAAAGTAGTTGTGAATATGATTTATGATTTAATATTTTTATAGATAATTCTCTAGTAAAAAGATCAAAATCTTCAAAACTTATTTGATTGTCTTTTTTTAATAAATTTATATCTTCAATTAAATTATAAAGAAAATTAATTTCAATATTGAATTTATCATAATCTTTAGATGAAAATTTTAGACTAGATTTTAAATTTAGCATATTTTTAAGTTCTTTCTTTTTAGATACTATTTTAGTTTTAACGTTAATAGTATCAACTTTTAGTGGAATAGTTCCAGGTATATAAGCACCATTTGATAAATTATAAACTTTAAAATTTTTATTTGATTTGTGATAATTTATTATATTTTGATAATTTTGCATTACATGTAAAAAGAATCTATTAGTAAAGACTTTATCATTCTTAAAGTTTGCTTTTGTTGATATATAATCAGATTTTAAATCTATAGTATTTGTGATCTTTTTTATATTTTTTTCACATTGTATTACATTATGTTTTGTTTTAGCTTGAATATGAGTTTTATCATATCCTAAACCAGTTTTTGTAAAGCTAAGATCTGTTCCAAGCATATAAATATTTATAAATCCTAAAGATAATAAAATATGCAGAGTATTGTCCCCTACGGAAGCAGTTGATATTTCATCCATACCATTTGATGATAGTTTAAAACTTGTTTCAAAAGTGAATATATTTTTTTTCTTAAAAAGTTTAAAAACTTTTGGATGAGAATCAGTACCTAAAATAGCTATAGAATTTTTGTATATTTTTGCATATTCTTTTGGAAATTGATTTATAATTAATGTGGAAGCATCTATATTAATTATAATATCTGGTTTAATATTTATTTCATATAATGCTTTAATAGTAGCACCAAAAGCTACAAGAATAAAACTATTATAATTCTTTTTTAACCATTTAAAATTTTCTCTTAATGAAGGCCCAGGACTTAGTATTAAAATAGGTTTGGTACTTAATAGTGATTTTGCACTTGTATTATTTAATAATTTATATTTGTTAATATTTTTTACTGTATGTTGAATATAATTTAATTGTCTATAGTGATTGTATAATGTAGATGACTTATTTTGTAGAGCAAGATTAAATTGATGAAATAATTTTACATCATGTAAAGATGTTGAATAATATTTGAAAATATAATTATCAAGATAATTTATTGTTATAAAATCTTCATATGTTATTATAGTATTTGTATCAGCTTCTTCAATAGAAAAAATAATATTAGAAGATTTTGCTAATACTGTATAGTTAGTTATAAATAGTGATAGCCTAAAGATTTCTAAACTAGGTTCAACTATTAAATAGGATTTAGATTTGATTTTTTTATCAATATCTAATAAGTGTTTTCCTAAAAGTGTTCCGAAAAATATAAATGCTGGAATATTTTTAAATTGTTTTTTGTCTTCAATTTTAAAGTAATTAAATATTTTTCGAAAACTATAAATATCATGATTTATTCTATAAAGGGAATGTGTATTTATATCATTATTAAAGATTCTTATATTATTTGGCTTATCTACATTATATAATATATTATTTAGATCAATAAATAAATTACTAGTATCCTTAATTATATGTGAAAGAATTTCAGAGGAATAGTTATTAAGTGATTTATTATATAAAAATTTCATTTGTTTTGTATCGTAAATATTAATATTTTTATCTTTAAATTTTAATATATAATTTTCTTTATGCCTTCTATTTCTAATATTATTACTTAAATTCAATATTCTATTATACAGTTCTTTATTAATAATTTTAAAAAATTCAAGGTTACTTTTATATGTATTTAACTGTTCATTTGAGTATTCCATTTTATAAGTATAACAAAGATAATATGCTATACTCATAAAATGAATGTAAGAATATTAGTAAAATTAGAAATAAAACCACCTTTTGTTGTAAAACCTGTATATTTTGAAGGATTAAGAAAAGTAGGATCTCCAGTTTTGTTGGCTAATAAATATTATGAACAAGGTGCTGATGAAATATTATATATAGATATAGTTTCATCTTTATATCAAAGAAATATTGTATTTGATATAATAAAAGAAACTGCAGATAACTTATTTATTCCTTTTTCTGTGGGTGGTGGTGTTAAAACAATTGAAGATTTTTCAGAATTATTTCATATTGGTGCAGATAAAGTTGTTATCAATACTTATGCAATACAAAACAATCCAAACATCATAAATGCGGCAGCTAAAATATTTGGGAAACAAGCTGTGGTGGTAAATATTGAAGTAAAAGAATGGGATCATTTTTATGAGTGTTACAGTGATTCAGGAAAAATTGGAACAGGTAAAGAATTATTTTCATGGATTAAAGAGGTTGTAGATAGAGGTGCAGGGGAAATATTACTTCAATCAATAGATAGAGATGGCGCAAAGAATGGATTTGATATAGAATTAGCCAAAATGGTTGTAGATAGTGTAAATATTCCAGTAGTAATATCAAGTGGAGCAGGAGAACTTAAAGATATTAAAGAATTAATTGAATATGCGAAACCAAGTGGCGTAGCAATTTCAAGTATATTGCATGATAATGATCATACGATAAAAGAGATAAAGAAATATTTAAGTGATAATGGTATAAAGGTGTCAAAATGAGTAATATTATTGGTATTTTAAATTATGGAATTGCTGGTAATATACGTAGTATAGATATGGCTATTAAAAAAGCTGGTGGAACAGTTAAAATTATAAATCATAGAGATGATTTTATAGGAATAAGTAAATTGGTAATCCCAGGTGTAGGAAGCTTCAATGATACTATACGAGAATTAAATAAAAATAATTTATTTAAGATTTTAAAAGAAAAAATAAATACTATACCAACATTAGGTATTTGTTTGGGTATGCATATACTTGCAAAAGTAGGATATGAACATGGGAAATCAGAAGGACTAAATATATTTGATTCTAAAGTTAGATTGTTAAATATAAATTCTAAAATTCCACATGTAGGTTTCAATCAAATTAAAGTTATTAAAACTAATAAACTTTTATATGGATTAGAGAATGAAGAGTTTTATTTTATGCATTCTTATGAATTTATTTGTGATTATAGCATATCATCAATTACTAATTATTGTGGATATGATATAATTTCTTCTATAAATAAGGGGAATGTATATGGTGTTCAATTTCACCCTGAAAAAAGTAAAGAGCAGGGGATAAAATTATTTAAGAATTTTATCAACCTATAGGAAAGACTATGATTAATAAAAGAGATACTCAAAAAATGTATAATCTACCCAATGATGTTAGGTATTGTAAAGAGTGTACTATATCTAATCAGAGGCCAAGAATAGAGTTTGATAAAAATGGAATATGTAGTGCCTGTAATTATTCAAAAATAAAAAAAACTAAAATTGATTGGATATTAAGAGATAAAGAATTAGAGGAATTATGTAACAAATATAGAAAGAATGATGGTTCATACGATGTTATTGTTCCTTCTAGTGGAGGTAAAGATAGTGCTTTTGTTGCTCACCAATTAAAATATAAATATAATATGAATCCATTAACAGTTACATGGTCTCCTCATATATGGTCAGTAGACGGATTTAATAATTTTAAAAATCATATTCAAATTGGTGGGTTTGATAATGTATTAGGTACTCCAAATGGTCTAATTCATAGAAAATTAACAAAAATTTCTTTTGAAGTATTAGGAGATCCTTTTCAGCCATTTATTTATGGTCAAACAAATTATCCTATGCAGATGGCTCTTAAGCATAATGTATCTTTAATTATGTATGGTGAAAATGGAGAAGTTGAATATGGTGGTAATATGAAAAATGCATATAAGCCTAATAGAGATTATAGGACAGATCATAAAGAACATTATTTTTCAGGATTAGGTCCTGAGGATTTAGTAGAATATGGAATAAGTAAAAAAGATATCATACCATACCTGGCTCCAAAAAATGAAGATTTAGAAAGGATTGGATTAGAGATACATTTTTTTGGATATTATAAAAAGTGGGTACCACAAGAGTTATATTATTATGCTGTTAAAAATACAGGATTTAAGCCAAGATTTTCTAGGAATGAGGGTACTTATTCTAAGTATGCATCATTTGATGATCAACTTGATGGATTTCATTATTATTTAGCATATATAAAATTTGGATTAGGACGAACTTCTTCAGATACGGCACATGAAATTAGAGATGGTCATATTAGTAGAGAAGAGGGAATACTTCTTGTTAACAGATTTGACGGAGAATTTCCTCATCTTTATTTTAAAACATTTTTGGACTATTGTGATATTTCGGAAGAGTGTTTTTATAATAATATCGATAGTTGGAGATCATCACATCTTTGGAAGAAAGAATATAATGAATGGAAATTAAAGATACCTATCACATAGTTAAAAGTTTAATATATTTACCTAATAAATGTAATATTTGAGTACACCATTCATTTATTGTATTATTAAGGATAATTATTGAATCCAGTTGAGAAATATTGTTATAATAGTAATTAATATAATTATTTATTGTTTTGATATAACCTAAAAGTAATGTATGTGTAAGAGTAGAATATGACTTATGAGTTATTATTGTTGAAATAAAGCATTGCATAAATGTATAAAATTGTGAAAACTCTTTAATGTTATATTCTTTTAATATTAAGACTTCTTTCTCTAAAAGTTTTAAAAATTTTATTTCATTTTTAAAGTTTCTAATATCATTTTTATTAAATCCATGACTAGATATATCCAGCAATAATCTTTTAATATTCTTTTTTTTATTTTTGATGTTATTTTTTTGTTTAATAATAGAAGTATCCAAAGGTATAGTTCCATTTATAAAGGCACCATCAGAAAGGTTATATACATTAAATTCTTTATTTTTTTTATGATGTTCTATTATTAATGTATAATTCTTTATTATATTTAGAAAGAACTGATTACTAACTACATCCTTTTCTTGTAAATTACCTTTTAATAATACTTTTGATGTATCTAATTTTATGTTGTTAGATATTTTTTTAATATTATTTTTATTACTAGTAATATTTTGGTGTTTATTTGCATCGGAATGAGTTTTATCATAAGCACTACCTGTATTAGAATCAATACAAAGATCAGTTCCTAAAAGGTAAATATCTTTAAATCCTAAAGATAATAAAATATGTAAAGTACTTTCTCCTACTGTAGATACAGGAGCTTCCTCTATACCATTTTGTGATAAATTAAAGTTTGATTCATAAACAAAGATATTGTTTCTTTTAAATTTCTTAAAAACCTTTTTATGTGTGTCTACAGCAAGAATTGTTATAGTACTTTGAAATATATGCTTACAATTTTTCTCCAATTGATTTAATATTAAATCTGAAGTGTCTACATTGATTACAATATCAGGAATTATCCCTATTTCGCATAACGCTTTTATCGTTGCTGTAAAAGAAAGAATAATAAATTTATCTTTGTTTTCTTTTATCCATTTAAAATTTTTTCTAAGACTTGGTCCTGGACTTAATATTAAAATTGGCTTTGATAATATTTTAAATGAAGTTATATTATTACATATTTTAGGATATTTTTTTATATTTTTTATTCCATATTTTAAATAATGTAAATTATTATAGTGATTATGAAGAAATGGAGATTTATTTTGTAGAGCGAAAGTGAAATTATTCATTAAAGATGGTGAATGGAAAGAAGTGGAATAATACTTAAATATATAATTATTAAGGTGATTCAAATTAATGTAAGATTCAAATTTCTTTATGATTGATAAAGTTTCTGATTCAGTAGAAAAAAAGACATTTCTATTTTTAGATAAAAGCTTGTAATCTGTTATAAATAAAGATAATCTAAAAATTTCTAAATTTGGTTCAATAATTAAATATGAATTTGCATTTGTCTTATTCATAATAGGTAATAAGTGATTTCCCAATAGTGTTCCAAAAAATAAAAAATTTGGTATTCTTTTAAGATGTTTTACATCTTCAATTTTGAATAAGTTAAATATTTTTCTAAATTTAAATATATCACTATAAACATTTATAAGAGATGATGTTGAAATATCAGTTTTACTATTAGTAAGAGAACTAATATCTTTTAGTTTCAGATTGTATAAACTTTTAACATTATAAAACTGTAATGGAAAGTCTAGAAATAAATTTTTCATATCATTAGTAATTACTTTTAATACTTGATCATTATATTTATTTAATGTTTTAGAGTATAAAAAACATTTCTTTTTAATATCGTAAATATTTGGGCTATTATTTTTATTCGTTATTCTATAGTTGATTTTAATAGTATTTGATTTTATATTATTTGTTAGTTCATTAATCTTGTTGTATAGAATAGAATTATTAACTTTAAAGAAAAGCATATTGTTATTAAACATATTGTTCATTGTGCTACTATAGTTTTGTTCTTGTGAATAGTTCATTTTATCCTACTATTATTATTATTTAGTTATGATTCTAACTAAATATTTATTAAGGATTGATAGTGTCTAATTATTACGATACATATTTTTTCAGTACAAAAAGAGCAGAAAGAATAGCTAAAGAATTAAATAAATTAGAAACTAATAGTTTTAAAACACAAATATGTTATCACAGTGGTGGTAAAACTTGTAAAAATTTAATTAATATACCTTTTAATTCTTTTAAATTATTTTTTAAGAATAATTCATATCGCTATCCTACTTATATAGATTTTAATGAGAGTGATTATGAGAATGATGAAAAAAGTCAAGATCAAATAATTAAAATTTTTGCAACATTGATTGAAGAAATTTCAAAAGAGGAATTAGTATATACAAAAAAGTTATCAAATGACTTTAATAATATAAAAATTTCATATAATAAAAATAATATAAAAATAGGTTTTATAGCAACTAGGAATTTTCCAAATATATTTAAATTTTTAAAAAATATAAATAAAAATATAAATAAAAATTACACTTCTAAATTTTTAATAGAAAAAACAACAACTGGATTACTTCTTTCTGATTTTAAAACAAAAGATGTATATAAATTCATGATTTCATTTAAGCCTAATATTTTAATATATTATAATGAATTTAACGTTATATTGAATCATAATGATATTATTAATATTTTTATTGTTGATTCCTTTTATATATGTAATAAAATTATAGAAGAGGAACAAATAGATAGTAAAAGAAATATTTTTTTTACAACAACCGCCTATTATAAAAATATACTAGAATCAAAAAATATATATTCACAGAGGTTAATCCCTATTATCAATAAGAAGAATATTCATGTGTCATTTGATAAAGAAAAAGAATATGATTTAGTGATTTGTGATGCTTATGTCGATTTATCTGATTATATAGTATTTCAAAAAGTATTTAAAAAAATGAAAAAACATATAAAGGCAAATAAAATATTGACTTTAGATATTATTTTAAGTTTTATAGAAATATCTTCATATTCAAATATGGATGATTTGGAGTTAAATTTATTTATTCAGAAAAATATTGTATTACAAACTTTTGTAGACAATTTATCTACTGAAAAATATAAAATTGGAATTAACAAGAGTTGGAAAACCTATAAAAAATGTAAATTAAATTATTTAAAAAATGATAAATTCAAAAAAACCTATAAAAATAGTAAATATATATTAATAGTAGATCCATCAATTTTAAGTTCTAAATTATTAGAAATTTTATCTTATGGAATGGTACCATTAATTTATGATTTAAGAAAACAAGATAGTTATTATGATGAAATGATAGATGATTATTGTTTATTTGTAACAAAAATAAATGATATAAATAATATTATTAATAATAATATTCAACCAAAAAGAATTTATGATAGTGAACTTAAAAAAGAATACAGCATAAAAAGATTAATACATAATCTATTTTAATATAAAAAGTATTAATATATTGAATAATTAAATAAGAGGTTTTTGATGGAAAAAAAAGTTGATATTTTTGTAACAAATATTTTTAAGAAAAATAATTTTACTTTATTTAAAAGTGATATAATAGAGAATTTTAAATTATTTTTGGCAGAAAATAAATCTAAAGATAGGTATTTAGAAAGGATAATATCTATTATAAAGTCACTAACTACTGAAAAACAGCAGATATATTTAGCATCAGTTTTATTATATATCTCTCCTACCTCTAAATATATAGATTTTTTAATTGAATTAACAAATAAATCATCTTTATCAAAGGAATATAAATATTTTATATTTCATCAAATATTTTATAAATTATTTATAAATAATAATTTAAGAGGGATTAATACTTTTGGTATATTATTGAAGTTTTATAAAAATATATATGATACGGCAATAAATGATGTTAAAAAATTAATAAATATAAAATTTATACCTAAGGATGAAAGAAATAAAAAATTAATCTTTGTCTTAACAAGTCAATATATTTCTATAAATCATGCCCCAACAAGAAGAACATTGGTTAAATGTATTAATTTAAAAGAATTGGGTTATGATGTTGTTTTGATTAACACTTGTAGTTTAGCAACAAAAAATAATGGTATAAATTTTTATGATCTTTTTTTGGGAAGTTATAGTGAAGATTATTTTAATATTGATTGTGTAAAATTTAAAGATTATTCTATACCTTTTTATCAGATGAAAGATATGTATAAAGATAGTGAAGTAGTTAATATTATTAAAATATTACAAAAATATAAACCTTATTTAATTCTTGAAATAGGTGCTACAAATATAATAGCAGATATTTGTGATAGTATTATTCCCGTAGTAACAATATCGGCTTCTATGGGATTACCAATATCAATGGCATCATTTAGAATTGCTTCATCTAAAGTTGATAAAAAAGATGTAAAATTATTAAAACAATATTCAATTTCTAAAAGAAGTTTAATAATTCATAAATTAAAATTTTCCATGATAGCATTGACAGAGGATATACATAATACAAAGAATAAATTAGGAATACCTGAAGATAAATTTATACTTCTTTTTGTAGGTGCAAGATTAACAAGTGAGGTTAGTGATGAGTTTATTATTAAATTATTAAAATTAAGAAAACTGAATATTCATATATTACTAGTTGGAGGCTATGATAAATATGAAGAAAATAGTAAAAGAATAAAATATTTTAAACAAAATGTAACATATCTTAGTTCACAATCTAATATGGCTTCAATATATAAGAATTCTGATTTATATGTTAACCCTCCTTATAGGCAAGGGGGAGGTGCCTCAAGTATAGAATCTTTATATTGTGGAATACCAGTTGTTAGTATAAATCATGGAGATGTATATATTAATATTGGGAAAAAGTTTGTAGTAAATGATATTTCTGAGATGATAACCATGATTAAAAAGTATATTTTAGATTCTCAATATTATAGAAAGATGTCAAAGGTTTCAAAGAAAAGAGCTAAAAAACTAATTGATTCAAAAAAAGATACAAAAGAACTATTAAATAAGATTATTTCCAATAAATTGTTTTTTTAAATAATTAAAAAAAGTATCATTTTAATAACTACTTAGTTATAATCTATTATTTAAAATAAGAGTTGAGGATTAAAAGTGATAAGTATGGATCTATTTATAGCTAGTTATATAAAAGAGTTAAATCAACTCTTAAATGATATAGACACTAAAGCACTTGAAAAATTTTATAATATTTTAAATACTAGTTCTGAAAAAGGATCTCGAGTTTATATTCTAGGAAATGGTGGGAGTTCGGCTACTGCTTCTCATATGGCAAATGATTTGAAAGTTGGACTAGGTAGAAGAGATATTATTAGTATAGATGCTGTAAGTTTAGCTGATAATAGTTCTGTTATTACAGCATTGGCAAATGATGTTGGATATGAAAATATTTTTTATATGCAACTTAAAAATATATTGAAGCCTGATGATATTATTATTGCTATATCTTGCAGTGGGAACTCCCCAAATATATTGAAAGCAGTAAAATATGCTAAAAAATGTGGAAATGTTATTATAGGAATGACAGGATTTGATGGGGGAAAATTAAAAGAGTTATCAGATATAAAAATACATTCTAAAACTGTTAATGGAAAGTATGGTTTGGTTGAAGATATGCATATGATCATAAATCATATGATATCTTGCTATTTTCAAGGTAAGGATAATGAATAAAATATTTTATGATACATATTTTTTAGATTCTAAAGAAGCTTTAAAAGTTGCTAAAGAAAAAAATAGGGTATCAACTTCCAACCCTCATGTTGATGGTTTACAAATATGCTACTATTCTGGTGTGAAATTAAAGAAGTCTCCAAAAAATTGTATATATGTAAAGATGGAAAATATGATTAATTTTTTTTCTAAAACAAAGTATAGACTGCCTACTAAAATAAATTTTATTAATAGTTATTATTTAGACAATAATACTCAAGAAAAATTCATAAAAATATTTTCAACAACAATTGAAATTGCAAATATAAAAAGAGTTGAACTAATAAATAAATATATAATAAAAATCAAAAAACTAAAGCCTAATTTTAATGACAATATTTTTAGAATTTTTATCCCTTCTTGTAGAGAAACAACTGTAATGCAATATGTATCTAAAAATATATCAGATGTATTTAAAAAACTTGGATATGAAATTTTTTTTAATAATCAAAATGATATGGAATCATGTAATTTATTAGAATACGTAAAAATGTTATATAAATATAATCCTCATATTTGTATAAATATTAATCATTTAAACAATAGCATTTTAAATGATCAAATTTTTAATTTTACTTGGTTTCAAGATGCAATGCCAATATTAACAAATAATGAACCTATAGTTTTAAGAAAAAGAGATTTTGTTTTTTCATTATTACCAGTAATTGA
>Ga0256837_1002577_pt1 | contig 11113 bp, 12 predicted proteins | sample 4562384metaG_FD_185976 | JGI IMG/M metagenome (GOLD analysis project Ga0256837, IMG submission 185976) | Hydrothermal vent microbial communities from Guaymas Basin, Mexico - 4561-384 | ecosystem: Environmental > Aquatic > Marine > Hydrothermal vents | place: Mexico: Guaymas Basin | collected... | reverse complement strand
TTATCTATTTTCTCTTTTTCTGTTTTAGAGTTCATCTCTTTAGCAGTTTCGATTCTTATCTCATCTATACGACCATATTTTTTAATAATCTCATTTATAAGTTTTCTTAAAACAGATATAACTCGTTTAACCTTTGGCGACATCATAGGTTGATAAAAAAGATGTTTACTCTCAAAATGTTCTATATTTTTTTTAAGCCACTCTATATCTGCCTTTGTAGGCTCTAAAGGTGGAAGATAGTCATAAGTTGGCATATTTAAGTATTTTGAGTAATAGCCTAATGATTCTAGTGCTTCGTGGTGTGTTTTAGATTCTTTACTCATAAGTTCTAAAACTTCATTTGTAAATTTTAAAGAAAAAGAAGCAAAACCATCCATATTTTCTAAATGAGCCAATTTTTCTATAAACTCATCATCATGAGTTAAACCATACTTTTGTATCTTTTTTTCTATATGTATTTTTCTTGAACTATTATTTTTAAAATAATATAACTCTAGTAGAATCTCATTATAAAATTCATTATCTTTATCTTGAAAATCAACTTCGTATTGGTTTAGAATCTCTAAAATATTTCTATGTGCTTTTATGTCTAAAACTATTTGACTAGATTTTTCAGGAATATTTAGTTTTAAACTTTTAAAACCTACTGATGAAAAGATATTTTTACTATTTATCTCATTTGATGATGGTGTATTTATCCAAAAATCAATTACAGAATCTTTTTCATCTTTTGTTAAAACTTTTATCTCACCTGTTTTTTTATCTGCCTTTAAACCATAATTATCTATAGCTTGTCTTAGAGTTCTCTCTATGTTCCGTACATTTGACAAAGGTACTTTCTTTTGTGAACCTAAAGGGTGAAACTCATCATAAAATGAACAATACTCAACCATCCCCTCAAAACTTTTTAAGGCTCTTTGGTAAAATGGTCTGTTTACTTCACTCTCATCAATTATCTCATCTATGAAGTTCTGAGCATCATCTTTAGAGTTAAAAATATCTTTATTGTTTGCTTGTGAACTCACTACATTTATAAACTCTTCTATGTGCATAGCTCTGTTTAATGAGTTTTCATAATTATCTTTTTTATTACGGATAGGGAAATTTTGGTAGTTTTTCTCTTGCTCTTTTCTTTTAGCTGTAAGAACCATAGATGGTAAAGCATAATCTTTAGATTCATACTCTTTTTGATTACTAGAAACTGCTTCATTTATGATTCCATCTTCATTAGAGATTGAAAACATATTGTTATAACCTCTATCTGTTAAGATAGAGTATGTAGAGAGTATAAGCTCATCTTTAGTGAGGTTGTTACCATCTACAGCATACTCTCTTAGTTTATATACATCTTTATCTTTTATAAAAAGTGAGTTTAGATAGTTTGTAGTATCATTTATGAAATCAGTTGAAGTTATTTTATAGTTAGTATATATAGTTCTTGCTTTTTTATTTCTAGCACTTTTTCTTTCATTTCTTCGCCTAGAACTTCGTGCTTCTCTTCTATCTTCTGCACTATTTGGTTTTGAAAAAATTATGCTATTACTTGTAAGTTCATTAAAAACAATAGAACTATCTTTCTCATCTAATTCTAATAGTGAAAAACCAATACTATTTGAACCAATATCTAAACCTAAAACTTTTTTAGTAATTGAAGCTCTTTCTTTCATATCATCTCATTATTTATATTTTCTTTTATTATATCTAAAATTTAAATATGCTATTAGAAATTATGAAAATACATTTAGTGATTTAAAAAGATTAAACCATTTTACAAACTATATTACCAACTTCCATATTTAAAGAATTGGCTACAACTCCACATTTTACTTTTAGTAAAAAACAGATATTTTTTCTATGTGCTGGGCTTAAACATTCATAGTTTCCCATCCCTTTAGAGATAACTAAATCAGCATTATCAAAAAGCTTTTTTGCTTTTTCATTTGCTCTAGTATAAGCAAAACCGGGAGTATTTACTCCACTATCTACTAGGTTACACAGCTTATGAAAACCTGCTTCTTTCGCTTCTAACATTGTTACATCGTTTATGATTGGATTACCTCTAACCATATATGTATAACTAATATTTGGAAAAAGTTTTTGTATGGTTTCTATAAATAAATAATCAAAAATATGTTCACCAACATTATCACCAAGAACAACTACATTTTTAGCTACTAATAATTTAGATTCTAGTTGTTTAAAGTCATTATGTGAAAAGTCTGTATCGAAAATTTTTAAAAGTTCATCTTCTAAATCAAATTCAACTTCTGCTGCTAAATCTATAACATTTCCGGCAACAGCTATTTTAGTTGCAGTTAATAACTTATTTTCTGAACTAGATAATCTTTTTTTTAAAATAGGTATAAATGAAAGAGCTTTTTTTGTAGATAGTGCTTTTTTTTCGTCATATAAATCTTTTTTATTGGCAATTATAGCCATCTTTTCATAGACAAATGATGCAATTTCTGGGGGATTGTTTGAAAATGAAAAATCTTCACTCATTTTCTCAACTGTAGAAACTAGCTCGTTAGTTAAATCTTTTGAAGCGTTTATAGCCTCAGCAACTTTTACACTTTGGTTTATTATGCAACCAACACAAACTTCATCAATATTCATAATTTAGTTTGAATGGTCTTCGATAGCTTTGTTCCACATAAGTTTATATTTTCTTCTCATAAACTCAACCTCTTGTTGTGAAAGTTTTAACTGTTCAGTCAAAGTTGCTATTGTTTTTCTATCCTCTTCATAAAGCTCTTGAAGAGATTCTAATGCTTCTCTTAAAAAAGTATTTTCAACTCTTACAGCTTCAAGTGTTTCCTCTTTAGCATCTAAAACTTTTTCATGAAGGTTGATGATAGTACCTATTGTTTTTTCAACAAACTGAGGTTGTACTACCATCTCTTGTGTATTATGAGTAGATAACTCTCTTAGTTGAGCTGGAACAACTTCACCTACACCTTTTGATGGGTCAATCATTCTTACCCCATCTTCAACCTTAACAGTAAGTTTTCCACGATCACATAAATCATCAACTGCATCAAGGTTTAAACCTGTAAGGTCCATATATTCTTCATCACTCATCCACTTCATAACTATTCCTTATCTACTTGATAATAGTCTCTATCTCTAAAGAATCCATCTCAACTTTTTTAGCTTTTGCAATTCTATCTTCTTGAAGTTTGATAGCTAACTCTTCATTTTCAAGAGCTAATATTTGCATTGCTAAGTAAGCTGAATTAATTGCTCCAGCTTTACCTATAGCTACAGTAGCAACTGGCATTCCCGCTGGCATTTGAACAGTTGATAAAAGAGCATCAATTCCACTTAAAGCAGAAGCAGACATAGGAACACCAATGATAGGTTTAACAGTTTTAGAAGATAAAACACCTGCTAAATGAGCAGCCATACCAGCAGCAGCTATGAAAACTTGAGAACCTTTTTTTTCAGCTTCTTTAATATACTCAGCAGTTCTTTCAGGTGAACGGTGAGCAGAAGAGATAATCATCTCATAATTAACACCAAATGCTTCAAATGTATCTGAACAAGATTTCATTATCTCATAATCACTTTTAGAACCCATTACTATACTTACAAATTTCATCTATTATTTTCCTTATATTTTGTTTATTTACTTTAACTTTTTGGGTAAGTTCCCATATCTTTATGAGCAGGGATTCTTAAAAAAGTGTATGGTGGAAACTGAGTTGGTAGAGTTATAGGATTTACATTACCACTATGAACCTCTTCCCAAACTTTACCTTTTTGAGAGAGAAGTTGTTTCAGTTTTAAATAAAATCTACCATCTCTTTCATAAGTTGAGCCTATATCATTATCTACTATCTCTATATTAGAATCTAATGGTGCTACAACTTCTAATTCATCATTTGGTAATGTTTTATATTTACATAAAAAATATTTACCATCTTCACTAACAACACCACTCACTTGATGAGTTCCTAATTGCATAGTAAAATCAAGACTTTGAGTATCATGCTTTTCAAATGGACGAGATACTAAATAAGCATCTGTATAACCACGATTTTGTAATGATTGTAACTCATACTGATATTTATCATATTCAAATTTACCATCATAATAATCATCTATTGCCATTCTATAAGCTTTTGCTGTTACTCCAGCATAATAAGCAGTTTTTGTACGACCCTCAATTTTTACAGAATCTACAACACCAGAATCTAGAATCTCTTTCATGTGTGAAGCAAGATTTAAATCTTTAGCATTCATTATGTAAGTACCAACACCCTCATCCTCTTCAAGTTTAAAAAGTGTTCCTGTTTCAGGGTTTGCAGCATACATTTCATAAGGGAAACGGCAATCATTTGCACAACTTCCACGATTTGGAACACGACCACTTTGAAGTGTAGATATAAGACATCTACCACTATAAGCAAAACACATAGAACCATGAACAAAAACTTCAAGCTCTAAATCAGGAAGTTCCTCTTTAATAGCCACTAAATCTTTTAAAGATATTTCACGAGCAGTTATAATTCTAACAGCACCCATATCATAAAAAACTTTTGCATCTAAAACATTCATAACATTTGCTTGAGTAGATAGATGAAGTGGTATTTGAGGAGCCAATTCATTACAAAGTTTCAAAACACCGGGAGTAGCTACTATAAAAGCATCTGGTTCTAATTCAGCCATAGCCAATATATGTTTTTTAAGAAGATTTAACTGAGAATTAAATGGAAACCCATTAATAGTTGTATAAACTTTTTTCCCAAGAGAGTGAGCATAATCGATTCCCTCTTTAAACTCTTCCATACTAAACTCTTTACCAGAGCGAATACGAAGAGAAAAATGGCTTACACCACCATAAACTGCATCAGCACCAAAATCAAATGCAATTTTTAGCTTTTCTAAAGTTCCAGCAGGGGAAAGTAATTCAACCTTTTTCATTAGCTACCAAACTGAGCAAGAAGTGCTTCAATGTCATCAGTAGAAGCTACATCATTATGAGTATCTCCAACTATATGTTGAGCAGAAGAAACCCTTTTTTCATCATCAATTCTACCTTCAAATAGAGTATTCATATATTTAGATAATGCTCTCATAACATTTATAACTCTTTCAATTTTTTGACGATGAATATCTTGATACTGCATTATATCCATAACATTCATTATAGAATCACCACTATTTTGCAATGTTTCTAAAAGATCATTAGAATTATTTAATACACTTTCATTATTTTCTAATTGTGTTTTAAAAGTTTCTATATCAGGAAATTTTGTATTTAATGTTTTAAAAAGTTCGATATTACTTTCTAATATCTCTATAACTTTTGTTATATCTTCCTCTTTATCCATTAAATCACCACTAATACTTTCGATAATATCAAAAATCTCAGTAGCTTTTTCTTCACTTTCTTTAGTTACATCATCAAGTTGATGTACCATTTTATTTTCTTCTGTTGCAGGAAGTGGCCACTGATTCGCAGTTTCATCACTATAACCATCAGGAACAGAACTATCATGTTCTTTTTCTTCTACTTCTGGAACATCACTTCCATCTGCTGGTGATTCTTCTTCAATATCATCTATATCGTCTATTTCACCACTCATTAGTGCATCTAATTCTTCTTGAGTCATAAACATCTCCATTTAATTAAATTGGCTACTTCATTAATTATTGCTATAATAGCATAAAAACACATAAATTGAGACACAATGATAGTTGACTTACACAACCACACACCATTATGTAACCATGCAAATGGTAAATTAGAAGATTTTATCTTAAAAGCGATAGAAAATGACACTGAATATTTTGGCTTTTCCGATCATGCACCTATGCAGTTTGACCCAAAATATCGTATGAATTTTAAGCAAATGGAAGCTTATGAAAATGAAATTTTAGACTTAAAAGAAAAATATAAAAATGAAATAAATATTTTACTTGGTTATGAAGTAGATTACTTAAAAAATAAAATGGATGGCAAAGTTTTAAATGCTAAAGTAGATTATTTAATTGGCTCAGTTCACTTTATAGATGAATGGGGATTTGATAATCCAGAATTTATAGGAAACTATGAAAAACAAAATATTGACGAGATATGGCAAAAATATTTTGATACTATCCAAGAGATGGCTGAAAGTAAACTTTTTGATATAGTTGGTCATCTTGATTTAATAAAAGTTTTTAAATTTATGCCAAATAAAAACATTTGTGATATTGCTTATAATTCTTTAGTTGCTATTAAAAAAGCAGATATGACCGTAGAGATAAATGTAGCTGGTTTTAGAAAACCTATCAAAGAGCAGTATCCATCTATTCCTCTTTTAAAGCTGTGTTTTGATTTAGATATACCAATAACTTTTGGCTCAGATGCTCACGAACCAAATCAAGTTTCACTATTTAGTAATGATGTTATCAAGATTGCTAAAAGTGTGGGATATAAAGAATGTGCGATTTTTCGTAATCGAAAAAGGGAGTTTATTAAATTTTAAATTTAATTTTTTAAATGTGGATTTATTTAAAGGTTTGATTTGTATAATACACACATAATAATTTATTTCAAAGGAAATTAACATGGGTAAATACATAGAATTAACTGGTTCAGATTTTGAAGCAACTCTTGCAGAGGGTGTATCTTTAGTAGATTTCTGGGCTCCTTGGTGTGGTCCTTGTAGAATGATTGCTCCTGTAATCGAAGAATTAGCTGAAGACTTTGATGGTAAAGCTAAAATTTGTAAAGTAAATACTGATGAAGAGCAAGATATTGCTGTTAAATTTGGTATCCGTTCAATCCCAACAATTATGTTCTTTAAAGATGGTGAGATGGTTGATCAAGTTGTTGGAGCACAATCTAAACAAGCTCTTGCTGACAAAATTGACGCTCTTTTAGCGTAATTTAAAAGAGAATCTAGTGGCAAAGAGAGGAGGTAAAAGCCTCCTTTCATTATCTACAGTTCTCGCTTCTTTCTTTGGTGCAGCTATGGTAGCTGCCACCTTTGCTTATTTCAATTATAAATTCTCAGAATATAAATTTATCGATTTCAAAAAAGTGATATTTTATGAAAAAAGTGATATTTTCACTCCAAAAGAAGATAAATACATTGTAGTTTTTTACTCATCAAAAGATAAAAATACAATGGAACAACTCTCAAAAATAAACTTAAATATTCCAATATTAGCGATAGACTACTATAATGAAACTCATAAAAATAGTAAATACACAACTTTTTTAAGAAGTGGTACAAAAAACTCTTTAAATTTTATTCAAAGATTTAATATATATGAATCCCCATCCATATTTTTTATAAAAAAATACAAAGATTCTCTTTATAAACAAGATAGTATGATACGGAAACTAGATAATTTAGAAGAGTTATCTTCTCAAGTTAAAGAACTATAAAATAAAATTAAGGACAATATAAAATGATATTAGATTGTGCAATTATTGGTGGTGGACCTGCTGGTCTTACTGCTGGATTATATACTACTCGTGGTGGATTAGAAAATGTAACTATGTTTGAAAAAGGGATGCCTGGTGGTCAAATAACAAACTCATCAGAGATTGAAAATTATCCTGGTGTTACTGGTGAAATTACAGGTATGGATTTAATGATGCCTTGGCCAGAGCAATGTCAAAAATTTGGTCTTAAACATGAGATGGTAAATATCACTAGAATCACTAAAAAAGATGATGTTTTTACTATTTATCAAGAAGATGGATCAACTACTGATGCACATAGTGTTATAATTGGCACAGGTTCATCTCCAAGAAAAGTTGGCTTTAGTGGAGAAGACGAATTTTTTGGTCGTGGAGTAAGTACTTGTGCTACTTGTGATGGTTTCTTTTATAAAGGAAAAGAGGTTGTTGTGATAGGTGGTGGAGATACTGCTTTGGAAGAAGCACTTTATTTAGCTAAAATATGTTCTAAAGTTTATTTAGTTCATAGAAGAGATACTTTTCGTTCAGCTCCAAATACAGTTGAAAGAGTAAAAAGAACTGAAAATATTGAAGTTATTTTAAACTCATCACCTGATGAAGTTTATGGTGATAAAATGGGTGTAACTGGTATTAAAATTAAAAATACTAACGGTGAGATTCGTAATATTGAAGTTCCTGGTGTATTTACATTTGTTGGTAACAATGTTAATAATCAAACACTTATTCAAGAAGATGGTAGTTTTTTATGTGATGTAACTAAATCTGGTGAAGTTATAGTTGATATAACTATGAAAACTTCACTAAAAGGTTTATATGCAACTGGTGATATGAGAATATCTGCTCCTAAACAAGTTGTTAGTGCTGCTGGTGATGGTGCTGTTGCTGCTCTTCAAGTTATCTCTTATGTAGATGAACTATTAAATTAATAATAAAATTTCAAGGAAAATAGAATGATTAAAATTGGTGTATTTGGTGCAAGTGGTAGAGTAGGAAAACTTTTACTAGATGATTTAAAAAACACTCCAGATATGAGTGTTAGTAGTGTTTATGTTAGAAATAATTTAGATTTTTCTATAGACCCATCAATTTTAGTTACTTCTGATATGAAATCATTTTTAAATGGTTGTGATGTTGTAATTGATTTTTCTCTTCCTGATGCTTGTGAAACACTTCTTGAAGAAGCTATTAAAACTCCAAAACCATTAGTAATTGGTACAACAGGGTTGAATACTCATCAACTAAACCTACTTAAAGATGCTAGTGAAGCTATGCCAATCCTTTATGCTACTAATATGTCATTAGGTGTAGCACTACTAAATAAATTGGTTTATCAAGCATCTGCTGCACTTGAAGGGTTTGATATAGAGATAGTAGAGATGCACCATAAACATAAAAAAGATGCTCCAAGTGGAACTGCTTTAACTCTTAGTGAATCTGCTGCTGCTGGTCGTGGACTAGATATAGATAAAGTTCGTGTTAGTGGTAGAGATGGAAATATTGGTGAAAGAACTAAAGATGAGATAGCCGTTATGGCTCTTAGAGGTGGTGATATAGTTGGTCGTCATACTGTTGGGTTCTATAATGATGGTGAATTCTTAGAATTAAATCATACGGCTACTTCAAGAAATACTTTCTCAAAAGGTGCTATTAGAGCAGCTAGTTGGTTAAATGATAAAGAGAGTGGATTATATAATATAAGTGATTGTTTAGAGTTATAAAATTTATGTTAAATACAAAGAGTTAAACTCCTCGTATTTAACAAAAGAAAAAGGTTAAGCCTAAGCTTAACCCATTTGTGCGGCAACTTCTGCAGCAAAATCATCTTCTTTTTTCTCAATTCCTTCACCAACTTCAAGGCGAATAAATTCAGTAATCTCAGCAGTACCACCAAGAGCTTTAGCAGCAGCATCAATAGCTTGAGCTACAGTTTTCTTTTCATCTAAAACAAAGTTTTGATCTAAAAGAGCTTGTTCTTTATCTAAAGTAGTATTATCAGAGATAAAACGAGCTATAGAACCTGGGATAATTTTGTCCCAAATTTTTTCTGGCTTGTTTTGAGCTTTTAACTCAGCTTTGATATTTTCTTCAGCTTGAGCTAAAACTTCATCAGTTAATTGACTCATAGAGATATACTGAGGTACATTTTTAAGTGGTTTTTTAAGACGAGCTAATTCTTCATTATCTTTTTTGATAACTTCGATACGACCTATAGTTTCACTTGCAACATATTCAGGATCAAAATCTTTATAAGAAAGAGTTGATGGTTTCATAGCAGAAGCATGCATAGCAACTTGCTTTAAGAATGGTCTCATCCCTTCAGCAGTTTTTTCACTATCACATTTTGCAGTAACAATAACAGCAATACGGTTATTTGAATGAATATAACCATTAAGAGCAGTTGTTGCATCAGCAGTTAAAGTATTGAAACGGCGTAATTCAATTTTTTCACCAATCTTGATAACTTCAGCTTGAAAAGTTCCACCAAAATCAGATGCACTAAATGCAGCAACATCAGCAGGTTGATTAGTATAAATATCTTGTGCAGTATCTTTTACTAAGTTTTGGAAACCTTCGTTTTGAGCAACAAAGTCAGTTTCAGAGTTAATTTCGATAACTGTAGCTTTAGAGAAATCATCAGCGATAACGATTCCAGCAAGACCTTCAGCAGCAACTCTATCAGCTTTTTTAGCTGCTTTAGCAATACCACGCTCTTTTAAAAGTTCAGTTGCTTTAGCCATGTCTCCATCAGCTTCAACAAGAACTTTTTTACAATCCATCATTGGTGCATCAGTTGCTGAACGCAACTCTTTAACCATTGCTGCTGTAACTGCTGCCATGATTATGCTTCCTCTGTTTTAGCTGGAGCTTCTTCAGTAGTAGTTTCTTCAGCTACTTCTTCAGTTTGTTCCTCTTCAGCTGGTGCATCTTTAAGAGCTTTACCTTCGTTAATTGCAGCAGTCATCTCACGACAGAAAAGTTGAATTGAACGAATTGCATCATCATTACCAGGAATTGGGTAAGTGATTAAATCTGGATCACAGTTAGTATCTAATGGTGCAACAATAGGAATATTTAAACATCTAGCTTCTAAAACAGCAATATGTTCTTTAACAGCGTCAAGAACAAATAACATATCTGGAAGTTTTTTCATGTTACGGATACCACCGAAATATGATTCTAATTTATCTTTTTTACGAGAAAGCATTAAAGCTTCTTTTTTAGTTAAAAGATCAATTTGACCATTTTCTTGCATCTCAGTAATAACATCAAGTTTTCTGATTGATTTTTGAATAGTTGGGAAGTTAGTAAGCATACCACCTAACCATCTGTTATCAACATATGGCATATTACAAGCTATAGCAGCTTCTCTTACAGAGTTACGAGCTTGTTTTTTAGTACCAACAAAAAGGATAACTTGACCCTCAGCAGCAGCATCCATAACAATTTGGTATGTACTACGGAAATAACGAAGAGTTTTTTGTAAATCAATAATATAGATATTTTTACGAACACCAAAAATATATTTTTTCATTTTTGGGTTCCAACGACGAGTTTGGTGTCCAAAGTGTACACCACATTCTAAAAGGTCTTTCATAGTTACCATAGGTAATCCTTAAAGGCTATAATTTCAAGCCAGAGTTTTATTAGTTTAGCTTCGGTAATGTCGAACAGATCTACCCTAAAAAGGGA